>PVBE010392841.1_pt1 | contig 31145 bp, 18 predicted proteins | sample 1631181 | NCBI WGS metagenome assembly PVBE01 (sample SAMN08397723, study PRJNA350692) | Marine metagenome, whole genome shotgun sequencing project. | isolation source: water | place: Pacific Ocean | collected 2012-04
CACTTGCTTCGCGGTGGTGAGGTCGTTGAGGATGTTATGGCGATGATTTTGGCGAATGTCCGCACGCCTGTAGAGCGTGAGGGAGATTTGACCGCTCAAATTGCCTCAAACCGGACAGGGGCGCGCCGATTAGTTGACCTTTCCAAAAAGTACGGTGCCGCTATGGTTGCCGATTACATGGGCCATTTGCAGGACTACGCCGAACGTATGACACGGGAAGCTATTCGCCAGATTCCCGACGGCACCTATCGCTTCGAAGACAACATGGACGATGACGGGTTGAGTCTGGACCCGGTGCCCATAGTTGTGAAGCTCGACGTGGAAGGGACTCAAGCGCGGGTCGATTTCACCGGCACTGCGCCCCAAGTCGATGGCAGCATCAATGCAATTTATGCGATCACGTTGTCGGCTGTGATGTATTGCTTCCGGGTAATTGTCCCTTTCGCAGTGCCGTCCAATCACGGCACGATACGACCGCTTGAAGTTGTGGCTCCTGAAGGTAGCTTGCTGAATGCTCGTATTCCTGCGGCAGTGTGTGGCGGTAACGTGGAGACATCTCAACGCATTGTCGATGTTGTTTTAGGAGCTCTTGCGCAAGCGATTCCTGGCCGGATACCGGCCGCCAGCTACGGGACTATGAGCAACCTAACAGTTGGTGGCATTGACCCGCGCAACGGCGAGCCCTTTGCCTATTATGAAACCACGGCCGGCGGAATGGGCGCCCGCCCAACCGCTGACGGTCTCGATGTCACGCACTGCCACATGACAAATAGCCTCAATACTCCAGTCGAAGCGCTTGAGCACGCCTATCCCTACCATGTTCGCCGTTATGAGATTCGTCGTGGCTCCGGTGGTGCTGGCCGCTTTCGGGGAGGTGACGGTATCCGCCGTGAGATCGCTATTTTGGCACCGGCGGAGATTACGGTACTCAGCGATCGTCGACGCTATTCGCCCTACGGCCTGAAGGGTGGGTCGCCGGGTAAGACGGGTCGTAATGTGGTAATGACGCTTGGAGCCGACGGCAAAGACTTGGAGGAAGAAATACCTGGCAAGGCTAGTATGCACATTGAGGCAGGCACCGTGATCAGTATTAATACGCCCGGAGGCGGGGGGTACGGTACGCCGGAAAATGACTAACTCTCACGGATTTGAGATCCGTGTGTACCCAGGGGAGCAGATCTAGGGCACGGGGAGAGCTAACTCTCACCTTCAGCTTAAAGTTTCTAGTGTTGGCACCCGAGTCCAGGGTCGACCGCAACTGTAATATTCGACAATGAGAAATAGAGAGGCTTCCCAGATTTTTTCCATGCGAGGTAGCAAAACATCCTGGAGCCGCGACATGAAACATCGAGCGAGGCGAAACCTCACTGTCCTATTCATCGCAGTCGGACTCTTTTCCACAGTGAGAACTGGACTTCCGACACAAACGGAGACTGTTGTGACAGCGGGATTGGCATCGGTTTTTGAACCAGGGCCGATTTTGCAAGACCGGAACGGGGATGATCAGGTTGATTTTGTCTCAGCGCGTCTGGTGCTTCCAGACAGTCCGGCTCCAGAAGACGTGGCGGCGGCCGTCGCCATTGCTGCAAGGCTCGGTCTTGAGACCTCGGGATTGAGCTTCCCCCTGGCTTTCAGGGCCTCTGAGATCCCCGATCTCTACGAAGAGGGACCGCCGCTGATCATCATTGGGACGGGGAATGTGCTTCTGCCTGAGGTGATTGCGAACCGAGTGTCGGAGTTTGAGCCCGGGGAAGGAACAGTTACGTTCTCGAATGGCAAGGTGTTTATCGCCGGAAAAGATCCCGCGGGAACGCAAGCTGCAGGAGAGGCTTTTGCCGCGCGAAGCCCGTATCTTTGGAACATCATTGGCCGGGACCAGGGTGATACTTACCAGAAGATTGCTTCCGACTTGGCCGGGTTTCTTGGCGAAAAAGGTGTGTTGGTTTCCTCGGTTTCTTTCGACGAATTAATTTACCGACAAAAGGGCAGAGAGGCTGAAACCGCAACGGTTACTGCCTCGGTTCCTCTGGGCACCGTGACGCAAGCCCGGGATTTTCTCTCCGTCCTTGCCAGCGACCACCGAAAAGGCCAGGGTACTGACCGGCTCAACTACGCAAGCGTCTCCCAGATCATATTCCGGGTGACCGATGGGCAGGTGAGCGATGCTGTTACCGTGTCCCGCGTCGGACTCCCGGCGAGGTACGTGAATCCGCCACGTCGTGAACCCAGTCGTTTCAGGGGCCAGGGTGCTTCCGCAGCAGACGGTGGCCGTGGTCGCCAAACCGAGCGAACCTTTGATCTGTCGGCGCTCTTTTCGGCTGAAGGAGGCCTACTACAGGACGAGGACGGCGACCAAATACCCGACGATTCGGACATGATGATCGTCTTCCCACACCAGAACGACGTGGGGGGTGACTATCCTGCTTTGGGGGTTACGCAGCTCGGGGCGCGAATCGGCCTCGAATCTACTGGCCTGAGTTTTCCGATGTTGGGTTTCGATAAGGAACTCGATGACCCAGAAGGAGAAGGGCGACCCCTGGTGCTGATCGGTAGGCACAACCGCTTAGTCCAGGAACTCGCCAGTATGGGTAAGCTGCGAGAGGCTGAGCCGGTGCCTGGTGTAGGAAGAGTTGAGATGGTGCCCAGCGCCTATCATCAGAACTCAGCGGTCGTTCTAATTGGCGGCGATCTGGAGGGCGAAGAGGCAGCTGCGAAATACTTGTCTCGCCGAGCACCCTACGTTTGGGAGATTGGCAAGGACGAGCCAACCCTAAAGAACGCCAAGGATTCCGTACGAAAACTACTGGCGGGACGCACAAGCGCCGCACAGGCAGCGTTGGCGTTGGATGAATTGGAACAAATTCTTGAGGAGATCTCGGAGAAGGAACTGGAGTCCATTTCGATAGATGCCTACTTCGAGGAAGCCTCGCCCGATTTCGATGATTGGGCCACACGCGAACTGAGTCGCCGTTTTGGGACAGCCCAGATCGAAGCCAGCAGCCAGGGTCGCATGGATGCGGTTCAAGTGTTCCAGCAGAAGCCGGAACTGGAATGGGAAGTGGACGCATTCTGGAAGAAATTCCGGGAGGAGGTCCTGTCCGAGATTGCAAGCGGGGCAAAGGTTTCCATGGAACTGCGTGTTAGCGAAGCACCGGAGCTTCGCAGGGAACTGGCGATACAGGTGAAGTCTGAAATCGAGGCGCAGGGGGGACAGGTCGAAGAAGTCACCGTCCTGTCGGCCTACAAGCAGGGTCTCTTGTGGCTGATGGAGCAGGTTGCACCCGTCCTTGAGAATCTCCCGGTTGCTACCGTCGAGCTTGGCTGGAAGCCGTTCCCCGTCGAAATTCCCACGGATCAGCGATTCCAGGGTGAACCCGCCCGCTGGTTAAACGAGTTGTATCCGGCTGACGACCTCTTGGCGGGACAGCTGGGGTTGCCACTCAATTCAGTTTCCTTCTTCATGCAAGAAGAAGGTGAATCGATTTATTCGGTTACAGCCAAGGACAGCTCTGGAGCGGTGCTTCTGCAGGATTCCTTCTCGCCGAAGTACTACGAAAGGCCGTACTTTGACGCTTTCCCAGATTACGCTCAGGTTACCGTAACCACTGGCTGGCTGAAGGCGACAGTAGATGAGGTCACCTTGGTGGACGAACGTATCGCGACCGACTCCGACCGGATCTGGGACTACTATCAAGCGACAACACTTGAGGAAGTGTACGACGAGATCAAATCCAACACTGGTGGCAAACCAACCCGCGATAAGGCGCCATATTTCCATACCCTACGTGTCGAACTGAAGGCTTCGGAACCGGACTACAAGCTAGAAATTGACCAGGAACATATCTCCGTCCTGGAATCCCTTCACGACGACATCTACTTTGACACCCTGGACTTTTTCTACGAGGTGGCCGAGACAGCCGCCGGTGGCGACGCACCTCGGTCGCGCTCTCTCGCCCCTGGCAACGTTCTTCCCTGGATTCACCCGGAAAGAAGAGGGCAGCCACCAGAGCTGACCATCACCTACTCCGGATTTGCCTCGAAGCAGCCCAAACTAGTGGTGAGGTACCGCGAGAAGGCAAACGAGGAGTATGAAACTGAAACCCGAGTCTTGGCGCCTGCCGAAATTCCCGAGCCGTACATTTATCTAGCCGAAGTAAAGGCAGGGGAGGACGGATTGGCACGATTGGGCTTCCTGGTCACCCTGGAAGACACTGAGCCTCTTCCTCGGTTAGCCACTCTTCTCGACAACTTGCAACGCCTCCAGGATGAAGGTCTGTTTACTGAAGCGCTGGGCATTCGAGGTGCTGCCCAGATTGTGGTCCGGCTTGAGGCTCCTGGCGCTGTCAGCACCCGCACCTACGCTTCGCAACCTGCCGAGCGGTCCGCAGCACCCTCGGAGCTGTATCGCAGTCGACTAGTGACCTGGGATCATGTCATCAGCCCGGCAGAGAGTGAGATCATTTCTCACACTTTGGGCACACTGCCAAACGTGACCACCTATGTCGGTGGATATTCCTACCAGGGCAGGCCCGTGTCGGTGATGGAAATCAAACTCCCGATGGAGGCCGAGCTGGTCTCCCAGGCCAAGCTGAACACTTGGAAACCGGTACTTTCGATTGTTGGGCGACAGCACGCCAATGAAGTTTCCTCCACCTCACACATCCTGAGATTGGCGGAACTGATGGCAACAGACCCCCAATACCAGAGCTATTTAAAAAGAATGAATGTGGTAATCCAACCGGTGGTTAATCCGGACGGCGCCGCGTTGTCGTATGAGTTGCAGAAGCTAACCCCGACGCACTGTCTGCATGCTGGCCGCTACAGTGCGCTGGGGCCCGATGTTCCAGGGCAAGTTAACAATCCGGACACTCTGCTTACCGAAGCTCTGGTAATGAGGGATGTATCCAGAAAATGGGTTGCCGACGTGCGACTCAATCCGCACGGTTACCCTTCACATGAGTGGGTGCACCAATTTGCCAATTACAACCCCAAATCCTTCCGTTCTTACTGGATTCCGCGCGGGTGGTACACGAGTGCGAGGGTGATTGAGGACCCAAGGCTCAAGGACTATAACGACGCTGCGTTGGCCATGCGGGATTACATTGCCGAAGAGGTGTCCAAGGATCCGCAAGTAAGGGAAACTAATCTGCGGATCTACGACCGATACCAGCGATGGACTATGCGCTGGCAGCCTCACCTATACAACCTCGAAATCTACAGAGACACTGCGATCTACCACAGCCGGAGGAACAGTAGTGTTTCAGTTCCTGGACCTGAAGCCTTGATTCGTCCCACCGTGTTCTCTGGGAGTACCGAGGCGATGGATGAGACTGCCCAGGGGCCTTGGCTTGACCTGGTGACTCGAATGGGCTTTGGCTACTTAATGGCATCAGTGCGGTTTTTGGACGACGCTGTTTATTCCCTCTACCGCATGGAGGGCGAAAGCCAGGGAAGCGTTCGAATATCCCTCACCCGTCCGCGCCCTATTCGATCGGGGCGACCAGGTTCAGGGAACCAACAGTAGGAAACAATCAAACAATTGGTTAGTCGCCACGGACAGGCAGGTTCGTGGGAAACAGAGGAGAGTCCGATGGTACGACTAAGGGGCGCCTATTTCATGCTTCTCATCTTCACGGTCGCGCTCTCTGACCAGGTCCAGGCACAGCAGGTACGGGCCTTTAGCCCAGAGATTGCGCTCGATGTCCGCAACGTTCGAATTGCGGCGGTGACAGATGACGGGACCCGTGTGGCTGTCACGGTGCAAACTAGGCGAGATCGTGCAGACGTTGACCATCAGCGCTATGGGGATCCGACATACATCTCGCCAGTTTCGACCAAGCTGATGGTTATCGACACGGGTTCCGGAGACCAAAACTGGGTCTACGAACGACCAGCACAGCTTCGAGCCTTTACTTGGTCACCGGACGGGACTCGTCTGGGTTATTTCATAGCGGAAGATGACCGCTACAAGCTCTGCATCTTCGATACATCCCAGGCTAGAACGACGATCCTAGAGTTGGTTAGCGACAAGGAAATAGCGTCGTCTTCCCCGCTCGTATGGTCCCCCGACGGTTCAACGATCCTCCTCGGGCTGCGTCCCAAAGGGTGGGCAGTCGAGGCGCGCCGTGCGTTTTTGGCCCTAACAGAGGCCGCGGTAATTGTGCAGGACTCCCGCAACGACTTCCTGGCCTGGGACCGAGTCCGTAACATCGCCAATCAACAAATCACCGCGCTCGTTTCGGTTGCTGATGGCTCAGTAAGGGAAATCTTGGCCGACGTGACCCCGCAGGGCCCGAGCTTTTCAGAAGATGGTTCCTATATCACCTATTCGACGGCAGTGCGCACCAAGACGTCATACACGCGTCGAGACGGGACTGACTACGAGCTCCTCATGCTTGACCTGAATAGTGGGGAGTCAGCCTCTCTCATGGATCCCAGCGAGGAGCGTACCAATGTTTCGTGGACAGAGGCCCACGATGCCTTTGCCTACGGCAAGGACGGATCCATCTTTGTCATGCGCGTTGGTGAAGAGGACGCGGTTGATGTTACCGAAGCTCATCGAATAACCGACACTGAGACTAAAGAGCCGGAGTTCTCCGTTGGGCGCTGGAGTTCATCTGGCAGTGAGCTTCTGCTCACATCAGAACGCGGCTGGCACGTTCTGGATATTGAGTCCGGTGACATGCGGGACCTTCTCGTGTTCGAGGACGAGGAACAAGAGCGCCCGCGTCGTGCGATTCAGGCATGGAGCAAAGACGGACGCTACGTTTACTTTAGCTATTCGGCAAGAGATCGTTGGCAGCGTGGTCTGAAGCGTCTCAATGTCGAGTCAGGGGAGGCAGAAACACTAGTACTCGACGGGAGTTTATACAGTTCCTGGAACGTCTCTGATGATGGCAGCACCATCGTATATACGATGACGGCCGGCGATTCACCTAATGAGATCTGGGTGACAGGTCCCGACTACTCTATGCCGAAGCAACTGACTTCGATGAACACGCAGCTTGGTGATGTCGCGCTTACACACACCGAACTTGTTGAGTACCTCGACGTCGACGGTAATACCCTCTATGGCATCCTTTACTACCCGATTAATTACGAGGTGGGGCAGGTATATCCACTAGTTGCTGAGATCTACGAGCAATTCTTCGACAATGGTTTCAATGAGAACATGAATCTGATCACGGCCCAGGGTTGGTTCGGATTTCGTCCATCCGTTCGGTTCGAGGAGGGCTACCCAGGGGAAGCGTGGCTGAAGGCAGTTCCCAATGCGATAAATAAGCTAATCGAACGCGGACTTGTCGACGAGGGCAAGGTGGGTGTGTACGGGCAGAGCTACGGCGGCTACGCGACCAACCTTCTCATCACACAGACGGATCGCTTTGCGGCCGCAGCGAACGTGTCCGGCAAGGTGAATATCATCTCGTTTCTTGGCGATTCGCCGAAGATCACGACGCGGAACTATGCGGCGGCCGAGGTTGGTCAAGATCGCATCGGCGCGACGCTCTGGGAACAACCACACAAGTATGTCGAGCACTCAGCGGTGATGTTTGCAGACAGAATCAAAACACCACTCCTGATGCTATCGGGAGAAGGTGATTGGAACGTGCCGGCGACGAATCAACGAGAGATGTACTACGCGTTGCGCCGTTTAGGGAAAGAAGTGGTATGGGTGCATTACACCGCTGGTGGGCACGGCGCAGGTCGCTCCAGTAGCGCAGAGGACTTCGTCGATCACTGGCAGCGTATGTTCGAATGGTTCGCCGAACACTTCGATGACAGCGGGGAAGGCTCAAGCTAGGCGACTCATATTTCCGTTGAGAAACGAGCCTGATTCGTCGCCACTGGCGCAATGTAGTGGCTAGATCGGTCCTATATCGAGGGCTTTGATGACCAGCCGATCGCGCAGAAACAACGTGGTTCCGACTAGTGTCGGAGCCGTCCAAGACCTTCCTGTCAAGACTTCAGCGCGCGAATGGACCGTCATCCCGGTGGGGGAGACGTGCGCAAGTACTAGGTTCCCGTCTTCATCGAGCAGTATCACTTTGCCGTCTGCGTACAATAGATGTGCGCGTGATAAACCCCGTTCCTTCCATGCGGTAGTACCACTGCGAAGATCGAGGGCTGTGATGAAGGCAGGTCCAAACCCTCCGCTGCTTCCATAGATGAAATCACCCAGTCGGATGGTGGTGCCGTACATGACCAGCATGTCACGGGTGAACCACTCTTCTTTCACGACGGTGCCTTCGCTTGTATTGTCCAGGCGCAAGCCTCGACTGCCGGCGTTATAGGCCGATGAGACGAATAGGAGGTTGTCATCTCCCCAGGTCGGCGTCGTGTTGTTCATGTCGCCATCAGTATCGTGCGGGTGGCTCCAAAGGATTTCTCCGGTGCCAGGATTGAGCCCGTTGATTGTCTGTCCGCCGACGACCACCAGCTGCGTCTGTCCTGCGAGATCTATCAATATCGGTGAAGAAGGAGAAATCAGGAAGTCGCCACTTTTCCACACAAGAGCACCGTTGTCTTGGCGAAATGCCATGACCGCTTGGTCATCGCCACCAGCCGTGACGATTACGGTGTCCCCGTAGGCCAGGGGGCTGCATGCGTAACCAGCCGTTACTGCAGGGCGTATTAACGTCGGAGGGGCGCCATACTCGGCGACCAGGTCGTGTGACCAGAGGAGCTTACCGGTCTGCTTGTCAAAGGCGTGGATTTGCTTGTTGGTACCAGCAGTAAACAAACGGTTTCCAACCACCAGTGGGGTCGAGTGGGGACCGGCGCCGAAGCGGAAATTAAGCGGTTGCGCTGCATACGAGTGTTCCCAGAGCGTTTCGCCAGTGGTTGCGTCGAGCGCAATCACTGATTCCGTCGCGGCGAACTCACCGCGACGGGATCCTTCCTGCTTGGGGCGATACATTGTGTAGAGACGCCCGTTTTCGACGATGATCGTTGAGTGGCCATTGCCGAGTGGCCGGCTCCAGAGTTGCCGCGGACCGGCGGCAGGCCAGGAATCGGCCAGGCCGGTAGCGTCCGATATGAAGTTGCGGTGCGGTCCGCCCCACTGGGTCCATTCTTGTGAGGTCTCAGCCCCAGTAGCTTGACGCGCCTTTGCGTCGGCGCCCAGTTCGCGCACTTGATCTTCTTGGGCTTGGCTCGAGGCTATCATCGTAGCGAGAATCAAGAACAACGGAGCCGCTAGCGCTAATTTGCCTATTTGCCCTAGCGGGACGCGTAGCATGAATCGGGCGATTCGCATGGCGAACATAATTACACATCCGGTGACATCATTAGCGTTATAGGTACAATTGTAAGAACGAACAGGAAACAAATGAAGCAGACTGCAATCGTCGCCGCCTTGATAGAGGCAGCTCTGATCATCTACTACTGGCCGGTGATCTCGGAGTGGCTCTCGACCTTCTGATATAAGGAGAGGCTAATGTCCACGAGCAAGGTCCTTCTGTTAATCCTGGTCTGTACCTTGGTCTGTCTACCGCTGGCTTCGAGTGCGCAAGCGAAGGAAACACCGGTTCGTATCTACGACACGGCGAAGCAGAAACTGATGCACGAGAACCGGGTGCTTGACGGTGCTGGTGAGAACGGCGCCGGTTCCGTGGCACGGCCACAAGACATGGCCCGGGAGCGCGAGCAGCGCATCGCCGCGATCCATGAGCGCTATGTGTTTGCCGACATACACGCCCATCCGAGTCGATTCCATCGCGCTAACGTCAAGCGGATCGGTGCCGACGAAGTCGCCCTTTATCAGCGCGGTCTGATCGACCTTGTGGTCTGTAACGTCAGCACCGATGCCGCCTTCCAGGGTGGATATGTGAAACCCGACGGAAGCGACGTGCCGCGGTTGCGAGGCAACGACGTGTATCCGATCGCTCCCGGTGAGGCTTTCGCATTCACGCTCGACAGGCTGGCGCGCGTCCAGCGAACGATCGACGCTGGCGACGCGGTTCACGCGGCGAGTCCCGAAGCGGTGCTGGCGGCCAAGAAGAGCGGGCGGGTTTCGTTGATGCCGGCTCTCGAGGGTGCTGACGGTCTCGAGAGCAGCGTCGAGAACCTGCGCGATCTATACGGCCGTGGTGTCCGCCTAGTACAGCTGATGCACTTTGTTGACAACACGCTCGGCTCGAATCAGACGCCGCCTTACGACGACGATGGTCTGAGCGACGTCGGCCGAGATATCGTGCGCGAGGCCAACCGGCTGGGAATGATTGTCGACTTGGCCCACGCGAACACTCAGACGATTGTCGACGCGATCGAAATTTCGTCGCACCCGATCGTGTTTAGCCACACGGGAGTCAAAGCGCGCTTAGACAAAGATCGCCACCTTGAGGACGAGGAAATCCGTGCGATCGCCGGTGGTGGTGGCGTGATTGGCATTTGGCCAACCGCCGATCTCGAGACCATTGAGGAGATGGTTCGGCACATCGATCACGTCAAGGAACTCGTCGGCATCGACCACGTCGCGATCGCCTCCGACTTGCGCGGCATGAGTTACATCGACGCTTTTGGTGACGAGGCTAACTTCCGCGTCATCATCGATGGGTTGCTCGATTTCGGCTACACCAACGACGAGGTCGGCAAGGTGATGGGTGGCAACTTCTTCCGTGTCTGGCAGCAGGTCAGCGCAGCACGGCCGGAACCTTTGGAGAGGGGTTCCGTTAACTCCGTGCGGTGGGATCGATAATATCGCCGCCGGATCAGTTCTGAGATTGTTATTCGCAGTGGTGTTGGTTGCTTCGGGATCAGTTCCGTTCGCTTTGCAGTTGGCAGAGGCTCAACAGAAATACACCATCGTCTGCCACGATTGAGTGGTAACACCGGCGCCGGAATGAATGCCAATACCTTCTGCCACAGCTTCTGCGATGTGGTAGATGTATGCAAATAGTAGTTTCCACGATACTCCTTACAAATGCTCCTGGAGGCACTCATGAATCGTTCGGCCCTGGCCATGACGATCCGCGCACTCTTCGTACTCGTGGTGTTCACGTTGATGGCGCCCGACGTGACCGGGCAGCAATCCGTTCTGCCCACGACGCAGAAAATCACGAACTATCTGCCGCACATGACTGTTCCCGAGGTGCAGGATCTCCGCACCCGGTCGGACATGGTCATCATCCCCGTGGCCTCCCTTGAGCAGCATGGGCTCCATCTGCCCATCGGGACGGATTACCTGAATGGTGTCGCACGCTCCCAGTTAATCGCTCAGCAGGCCGACGTCTTGGTTGCCCCCATTCTCCTCCCGGGGCAATCGCCTTACCATATGGGGTTCGCGGGGACGATCACACTCCCGTCCACGCTCGTTCAGGAGGTCTACGTCGAGGCGGTAAAAAGCTTGATACACCACGGCTTTAAGCGCTTCCTGATCCTGAATTCACATGGGGGGAACCGGGCGATTACTACGTTCATCGTGGATCGCATCAATCAGGAGACTGCAGGCATCGCTGTCGATTTAGGTGCAGTCCTCGGCCCGTTCCAGGATCGGGAATCCGTGGAGGGTGATACTGAAGTCCCGCCATCGGAACCAGTGCTCGACCGACACGGAGGTACAAACGAGACATCCACCTCGATGTACCTCATTCCTGAACTCGTCGACCTGGCTGCAGCCATTAACGCCAAACTAACACTGCCCGATCACCTGGAGGCGATGCTCCCCGAAGTGGTCGCTGGGGACCCCACGGCCCTAGCAGTCTTCCTGGCCGAGGGACTCAAGGACGTATCTACCGGCAAGGGAACATCGTCGGATGAGATGTCAACGACCGGTGTGTGGGGCGAACGAGACCCCCGCGAGTCGACAGTAGAGCGGGGTCGTATCTCAACCGAGGTTATGGTGAACGCGGCGGTGGCGTTTATTCACCGGTGGAACGAACTTCGACCTCCCGAAGTTGTGGTGCGTTGATGCCTGAATAGGTAACGGCGCCGACCCAGGCGCGACGATTTGAAGTGGTCAGCGAGAATGGTCGCGTTTGCTTTGTGATCGGCTAGCGACGGGATTTCAATGGGGATCTTTAATAGGCCCGATGGCACGCCGGAACGACAACCGCGTCACCTGCCACTTGTTTCCAGGGAAACTACGTCATTATCGTCGTAGAGTTTAAGTGCCTGAATTCCGTTGAGTGAGCCCCCAAGAGGTGCTCAGTATCTCTCTTTGAGAGGAGATTCTCGATGTTGTACTTAGTAAACGGCTTAACAACAATCTTGGCAATGTTGGTGTTCTATATAGGGATGAAAAACTTGTTATTTGGGCGGATCAAACTCCTGAAAGGTCAGGGTAGGCTTGAAGCTGCGGGCCTCATCCTGCTGATTGCCGCGCTTGGCAAGGCCTGCGCCGCTACGACACCGCCAACTGATGAATCCGTGGTCGAGACGACAGCGACCGCATCTCCGACGCCTGGCGAGTCGTGGGAGGTTGCCGCTACGCCCGAAGGCATCGGTTACTCAGCCGAAGCGCTAGCCGCAGCACAGGCCTATACGGAGACAATCAACACTGCGGCGGTGATGATTGTCGCTGACGGCATCGTCGTCGATCAGTGGGGTGAGACCGAGCGCAAGTTCAACATCCACTCGATCCGCAAGAGTTTCCTTGCAGCGATGTACGGGATCCATGTGGCTGCTGGTGAGATCGACCTCGATGCGACGATGGAGTCACTCGGCATCGACGATAACGAGCCCTCACTAGATGAACTTGAGAAGAACGCTACAGTGCACATGCTGCTGAAAGCTCGCTCGGGCGTGTACCATCCGGCGCTGTACGAGACTGCGGGCATGGCGGCGCGGCGACCGGCACGGCACAGTCACGAGCCTGACACCTTTTGGTACTACAACAATTGGGACTTCAACACACTAGGTACGATCTTTAGGAACCTTACCAAGACTGACATCCACCGTGAGTTTGGCCGCCACATCGCCGACCGTATTGGTATGCAGGACTATGAGCCAGCAGACGGTGCCTACGTCGCGGGGGCGGACTCAGTTCATCCTGCCTACCCGTTCAGGATGACCGCCCGGGACATGGCTCGTTTCGGTCTGCTTTTTCTCCGTGAAGGAACTTGGAACGGCGAGCAGATTGTTCCCCGCGACTGGATCCGCGCGACAGTTACCTCTTACTCGGATGCTGGTGGCTCCGGCGGCTACGGCTATATGTGGTGGGTCGCAGCGAACGGCACGCACCTGCCGGGCGTGGAACTGTCCGACGGTGGCTACAGCGCCCGTGGGGCAGGGGGTCACTACATCCTGGTGGTGCCAGCCTATGATCTGGTCATCGTGCACCGAGTTAATACTGATATCAGCGGAAACAGCGTCAGTTCCTCGGAATTTGGCGAGCTCGTAAGGCTGATCCTAGAGGCAAGGGCTAGCTAAGGAGAAGGTCGATGATGAGTGAATCAAGCGCAGTGGATTGCCGTCAGGACAAGTTAGAGGAGGACAACCACCGGCTGAAACTAACTGTTGGCGCGTTGCTGCTGGTGCTGGCAGCGGTGCCCTTAGTCGGTGCACTGATGCCTCAGCAGATACCGGATGTGATTGCGGATGCGTCTGCATCAGGCCAGGGTGGTTTTTCCTACGAAGCGGTCTTATTTCGCAAAGACGTCATGGTCCCCATGCGGGACGGTGTCAAACTTGCAACCGACATCTATCGTCCAGCCCAGAATGGTGAACCGATAGAAGACCAGCTTCCGATCCTGCTGCAGCGGACCCCATATAGCAAGGAAGGCCAGGGGCTCGTCGAGAGTGCCAAGTACTTCGTCCGCCACGGTTATATCGTGATCCTGCAGGACATTCGCGGGCTATATAAATCGGAAGGAACGTTCAGCAAGTACGATCAGGTCACCGCCCGCGACGGGTACGACACAATCGATTGGATTGGGGCCCTGCCGTACACGGACGGTCAAGTCGGTATGTGGGGCACTTCCTACGGAGCACACACACAGGCGGATGCCGCCAAGACGAATCCCGCCAATCTCAGGACTCTTGTGCTCAACTTTGGAGGCCTCCACAACGGCTGGGAAATCAAAGTCCGCAACCACGGTGCGTTCGAGTTAGGACAGCAGCTTGGTTGGGCCTTTAGTCAAGTTGCTTCGGAATCGGATGACCCAGTCGTGAGAGCGATGATGGAAGCCGAACCGGTCGAGAAGTGGTTCGCCGCTATGCCGCTCAGGAAAGGACTTAACCCCTTGTCGGTGGCACCTGAGTTCGAAAACTACATCCTGGAAATGTTGACGCACGGGGATTATGACGAGTACTGGATGGGTTTAGGCGTCAACTGGCAGGATTATTACGCCGGAACGTCAGACATCCCGATGTTGCACGTTGGCGGCTGGTACGACACCTACGCCGGGAGTACGTTCGCGAACTACGTTGGCCTCTCGAGGACCAAGCAGTCGCCGATACAGCTGCTAGTGGGCCCCTGGGTCCATGGTGGCAATACCCGCTCGAGTTCCGGCGACGTGGAGTTCGGACCTGAAGCGGCAATTCTCGATTTTGGCGGCGAATTTCATCTGCGATGGTTCGACCACTATCTGAAGGGCGTGCCCACGGGTGTTGGCGAGTGGCCGGCGATCAAACTGTTTGTAATGGGAACCGGGGATGGTCATAAGGACGCGAACGGCAGGCTGTATCACGGTGGTTATTGGCGAGAGGAAACGGAATGGCCGCTGCCGAGCACGGAGTTCGTAAAATATTACTTCCATACTGACGGTACCTTGGGTAGGGTGCTGCCTGCCTCGGGCGTCGCACCAACAACCTACCGATATGACCCGCAAGATCCGGTGCCTACGATCGGCGGATCGTTCTCCGGCGCCCTCAAGAGAGGTCCTTACGACCAACGCACCAGGGAATTCAAAAGCCTCCGTGGCGGATCGGAAAACGGGTTCTACGGTTCGAAGCCGCCTTATTTACCACTCAAAACCCGGCCCGATGTGGTGGTATTCCAGACGGAGCCGCTCGAAGAGGACGTCGAAGTGGTGGGCCCGATCACCGTAATGCTGTACGCAGCATCTACGGCAGTCGATACTGACTTCACGGCCAAGTTGATCGATGTCTACCCTCCGAGCCAAGACTTCCCGTCTGGCTTCGACATGAACTTGACCGACGGCATCATTCGAGCCCGGTATCGAAATTCTCCTGAAGAACAGGAGTTCATGATGCCCGGCGATGTCTACGAGTTCGTGATCGAGCCGTTCCCAACGGGGAACGTGTTCAAGAAGGGACATCGCATCAGGATTGACATCTCGAGCAGTAACTTTCCCAGATTTGACGTGAACCCGAATACTGGGGAGCCACTTGGCAAGCATCGGCGAATGATAGTGGCCGACAATTCGATTTATCATGATGCTGCTCACTCGTCCCACGTGGTCCTACCCATTGTGCCTACAAGAAGGTAGTGACGTGTCCGAGATGGTGACAGTATCGTTGCGAGCGCAACGGCCAAGGGCCACAGTTTTTCTTTGTCCCTGGTTGTCGTTGCCCTGAATTCCTTATAGCAAGGAGACCCGAATATGTTTCAGCTTGACCGCCGCAGTTTCGTTCGTGCTTTGACGCTCACCGGCCTGGTCTCAAGCGCCGAAGCTAGCAGCTTGGTTACCAGCGCCGAGGCGAACAGCAAGAGCGTTACCGCCTCGCCCCAGGGTGATGCCCTGCCGGCGAAGGGTGTGACTCGCAGCCTCGCCCGCTACGTTGTCTCGGCGCGCACGGAGGACCTGCCTGAGAGCGTGCGCAAGGAAGCGACCCGTACTATGTTGAACTGGGTTGGCTGTGCGGTAGGCGGCTCAAGGCACGAGACCGTCGATAATGCCATCGGAGCGCTCGCTCCGTTTTCGGGTCCCGCCCAGGCGAGCGTGCTTGGTCGCGGTGAGCGCATGGACGTGCTTCATGCGGCGCTGATGAACGGTATCAGCTCGCACGTTTTCGATTTTGACGACACACATCTAAAAACCGTAATTCACCCGGCGGGCCCGGTCGCATCGGCAATCCTGGCTCTGTCCGAGTATCGACCAGTCTCCGGCCGTGACTTTCTCAACGCGCTGGTGCTCGGCATCGAAACGGAGTGCCGGATCGGCAACGCTGTGTATCCCACGCACTATGACATGGGCTGGCACATCACTGGGACTGCGGGTGTGTTTGGCGCAGCAGCGGCGACCGGCAGACTCCTTGGTCTGTCTGAGCAGTAGATGCTGTGGGCGTTTGGGCTTGCGGCGACGCAGCCGGTTGGGTTGAAGGTGATGTTCGGCACAATGACCAAACCCTTTCATCCAGGGCGAGCGGCCCAGAGCGGCTTTACTGCTGCTCTTTTAGCTTCACATGATTACACCAGCTCCGAGGAGGTCCTCGAGGCCAGCAACGGATGGGCCAATGTGCTTAGCAGGGACCCGGACTATTCAGAGATTACCGAGGGGCTGGGCGAGACTTACGAGGTTTTGCTCAATGCCTACAAGCCTTTTGCGTGCGGAATTGTGATCCACCCGGCAATCGATGGCTGCATTCAATTGCGAAACGAGCACGAGCTAACGGCCGACCAGATCGAGGGCATCGAGCTCCAGGTTCATCCTCTGGTGCTGCAGCTGACGGGTAAGAAAACACCGCAGACCGGCCTCGAGGGCAAGTTCAGCGTTTATCATGCGGCCGCTGCTGCGATTATCGATGGAGCGGGCGGAGTGCAGCAGTTCAGCGATGAGTCCGTCCGCAACCCGGTTACCGTCTCGTTGCGTGACCGCGTTACTACAGTCGTTGACCCGGACATCCACGAGGACCAGGCGCGCATTACCATTACCCTTAAGGAAGGCGGCCGTCGTCTGGAGAAGTTCATCGAGCACGCAATCGGCAGCGTAGAGAATCCGATGACTGACGCGGACCTGGAAGCGAAATTCATAGGCCTTGCTGACGGTGTGCTGCCGTCAGGCCAGGTGCGGCAGCTTCTGGACCTCTGCTGGAACATCGAGACTCTGCCGAGCGCGTCCTTGATTGCCGAGGGTGCTATAGGAGCGTAATTATTTGGATGTAAATTGGTCTGAGATGGAGAGATGAGAGTAGAGTGCGAAGGGTTGCACTTGAACTTGAGTTTCCCTTGTGGTTGTGTGCTCCCGGAGTTTAATTCTTAATAAATCTGTTAGAGATATTCTGTGGCCCGTGCGGCTTTTCCATATCGACTGGAGAAAATAATGCTTCGCAGCCTTCTGCGTTCTGTGTCTGTTGCCGTTTTAGTTTCATTCGTCTTTGTTAGTTTTGCTTCCGCACAGGAAAGCGGCGGATCCATTGTTGGGTACATCACCGACCCGGACGGGGTACCAATTCCAGGAACTACGGCAACCGCAGAGGGCGCCGTCATGCTCGGTAGTCGCGTTGCCTACAGCGACGTGACCGGCCGTTATCGTTTGGTGAACCTACCGCCAGGCGAGTACACGCTTACCTACTCATTAGCGGGCTTCAAGACGATCGTCCGTGAAGGAATCCAGGCCCGTGCTGGCAACACCTTTCGTATTGACGTCAGCATGGAACTCGGTGGAATCGAGGAAACCGTTACGGTATCCGGTGATACTCCGATGATCGACATTGCCAACCCTGGACAGGTGTTCAATATCGATGGCGAATTCCAGCGAGCTGTGCCGGTTCAGGGTCGCAAGAACTGGACAGATTTCCTTGAGATGACCCCCGGCGTTAACGCCCGGCCCTTCGATGATGGCAGTGGTCGTATGGTCTATTTTGGCCACGCCACAGAGCACTTTGCTCACGTCATCCAGGTCGAGGGACAGAGTGCCGTTGGGTATCGTGATTCCCAGCCTACTTACCTGCAGATGAGCACCGACATGATCGCTGATGTCGAGGTAAAAAGCGGCGGTGTCGATGCTTCGTCCCCGATGGGCACCGGCCTGCAGATCAACATCGTCACCAAGAGCGGTGGTAATGACTTCCACGGCTCGCTCGCCAATAACCTCCAACCGATGAGTTGGAACGGTGACAACACACCGGCAGGAGGACAGGCTTCGCCGACTGTGCACAAGAACAACCAGGTCGACTTCTCGCTTGGCGGACCGATCAAAAGGGACAAGATTTGGTTCTTTACCTCTGGCAGGTGGGCATCCAACGAAGCGGGAATTGGCCGCACCGAGCGAGACGTTGAGTTTCTCAAGCAATACAATCCGAATTTTGAACCCTTTAATAACATCTACTCGGGGTTCTTCCCATACGCGAAGATAACCGCTTCCCTGAATGACACCCATATGCTCTCGGGTTATTACCAGTACGATATTCTCGACGCTTCAGGAGATCGCGAGCACCACGCAGAGCGGTTCAACTACCGCAACACGGGTGGCAGCCTATATGGTGCAAAGCTAACCTCGATCTACAGCGGCAATCTCAGCTCCGAGATCGTGCTCTCCTACAACAACAGGACCTCGTCGTACTCCTCTCTTGAAGCTTTGGCTGGTTATGGACTCACCGGTCCGCAGATCCAGGTCCACGAAGACACATATCTGTCGAGTGGGCTGATTACGGGTACCGGCGTCCTGGTGCTGGCTGGCAACCGTACGACAGCCACCATTGGTCCTTCCACCTTTTACCAGGCTAAGGCGGACGTTAACTACTTCGTCGATGACATGCGTGGATCGCATGAGTTCAAAACCGGGTTGTTCTTCGCCCGCGGAACCAGGCACGACACGACCAATTACATGAACGACGGCTTCACAATGGAACATCGTGTCTGGATAGATCCAGACAACCCATCCGCGGGTACGATTCCGTTCTTTCGTGAGTCCTACTCTCCGACGGTTCTCCAGCGGGTAGACAACGTCGACCGCGACATTGCGATCTATTTGCAGGACAGCTGGAACCCGATCCCCAACCTCACGCTCAATTTTGGTGTGCGTGCCGACTTCGTTAACCGCCACGACAACATCTTCAACTTTGACAGGATGAATGATGTGGCGATTGGACCGCGGTTGGGCTTCGCCTACGCGGTTACCGACGATGGCACGACCATTATTCGTGGAAGCCTCAACAGGGTCCACGAGCAGATGAACGGACGCGACTACTCAACTAACGTATCGGTTGGCGGTAATGTTTCGAGAACCCGTCTTTATGACAACGACCTAGACGGCGTCTTCGAGACCTCCCGCTTCCGGGCAGCGGGGAGCGCAGCGCTTGAAGCTGACCGGATCGCTGCTGACCTGCATCAGCCTTATACGGATGAGGCGATCATCGGGATACGCAAGCAGTTTGCCGGCGATGTCGCTCTCGACGTTGCCTTCATCGGCCGCTCGGTCAAGCATCGTTACGCAGACTATGACATCAATGGTTACTGGCCGGATGGACCGAACCAGCCCTTTGGCGGATGGGGGAAAATTGACCCGGACGAGGGCCGAATCAATCAGCTGCGCAACAACACCTGGGACACGCTTGAATACCGTGCCATAGAGATCACCATCGCAAAGCGGCTGAGCAACAACTGGCAGTTTCTGGCCGGTATCAACCGCCAGTGGCAGCATCTCGACGGCACCTGGAACCCCACCGATCCGGCGGGCTATATCCAGCCAGACGCGTATGAGAACTCAAAGTGCATCTGGATGCCGCGTGGCCGGCGTGATGACAACAGCTACGGTGGCGGCTCCACCTCGACCTACTGCCCGACCTGGAGGAATTACTCGCTTCGGTTTGGCGGCACGTATTTCGGGCCCTTCGGCATCGTTGCCACTGGTAGCTTCAGCATCCAGGCTGGCCCCTGGTCGGGCAATATCATGACCAGGCTCGATGATCCGGATCCGGTCTTTGGACCCTCGACGGTCGTATCGTCCACCGGCAACTCGGAGTCGAACCCGCTGGCCACCGTCGTCCGGTTTAAGTACCCAACCCGCGACGAGGGTCAGGTCAAGGCTTCGGATACCATGTTCCTTAACGTCAAGCTCGGGAAAGAGTTTGAGATCTTTAGCGCCGGGCGCCGTTTGGAGATAGCTGCAGAAATCTTCAACCCCTTCAACTGGGGTGATTTCCAGCAGTACAACTACAGGGGTGCCAACCAGGAGTGGAACCCGAACTTCCTGGAGGGACGTAGCCGGCAGTCAGCTGCGGCTGTACAGCTCTCCACCCGGTTCACTTTCTAACCTCGACGGTTTTCTCAACTCGCGCGCCGTGCCTTGTGTACGGCGCGCGAGTTTTTTTGTGAGGCACCAGTCATGATGCAACGGTGCGGCCGCCGAGTGCGGGGCTGCCGGAGATAAGGAACGAGCGGACAATGCCGAACGATCACAGAGTCACCCTACGGGTTCTCCCACAGCGAAGACAACGCCTTGTCTTAGCGTTGGCACTCCTCGTTGCCATTGGTGGGCTCTTCGCTGAGACAGCATTGGGGGAAGAGCAACGGCGTGGCCAACGGAGTGGTAGGGGCGGGATGAATGCGGCGCAGCACAACGCCCGCGGCGTTGAGCTGATCGGCGAGGATAAGTTGGAAGAAGCGCTAGAATCCTTCGAAAACGCCATCGAGCTGGATCCTGCATTAAGCCAAGCCCATTTCAATAAGGGCCTTGTTCACTGGAACTTGGCGCAGCTCGACGATGCGATCGCGTCATACGGGACGGCGGTGCAGTTCGATCCTGAGTACGCTGAGGCCTACTTTAGGCTCGGCCAGGCGTTATACGGCAAGCGGCGGGTACAGGAGTGTATAGACGCGCTGGAACGTGCGGTGGAGATTGACCCCTTCCACGCCTTGGCCCACCTTAGTCTCGGCAACGTTTTGTTTACGGAGGGCCGGGTTCAGGAGTCAGTCGCCGCCCTGCAGAAAGCGGTGCAGGCCGACCCCGAGGTCTCTGGCGCACACTACGCTCTTGGAAATGTTTGGGCATCGCTGGGTGATCTCGACAACACGATCAACTCCTATAAGGAGGTCGTCCGACTAACACCAGATAACGCCGAGGCTCACTTCAAGCTCGCCGTCGCCCTATGGGGCGCGGAAGAGTACGCCGACGCCTGGAAACACGTCCACCAAGCTCAGGACTTGGAGTTTTCTGTCCCGGAGCCGTTCCTTGATGCGCTACGCCAGGAGATGCGGGAACCGAGGCGCAAGAAGGGCATAGCTTAGGGAACGTCGGGCCTGCAGGCGTTATCGGTGGTTGGCCTTACCGTCACATCAACCAATCACGCCAACGCCTTCCCAAATTAGCTTCACTGCTGCCTTTTCAGCGTCGGATTTACGATCACCGCTTTCCTGACGATCTCGAACGCTCTGTACAAGTACTGGGGCCAAACTCCCGGTCCGACGCGGCCGCCATGGATTTCTCGGATTCCTGGACCTATGTTGATGAAGGCGACTTCCATTTGACCCAGGGAGCTGGCCTCACCCAGGACGACAGCCGCAGACCGCAGAATCCCGCCATAGGTGTTGTAGGTCCATATCTCCAGTTCGGCAGAGAAGTCGGTAGCGAAGTCGGTCGTAGCGCTGTCCGGGGATCCTAGAATGATCCAAACCCGACCGCGATCCGACCTCCAGCCGCGCGGGAATTCCGAGAACCGCCGGTTAGTGTGAGCGACCCGCGTGTAGAAACCTTCTTTGAAGAGATGTCGGGAGTCGCGCAGGTCGTCATCTCGTCGGTCCCAGAACCACTGGATGAATTCACGGCGTTCTTCGTCGGTTTCGAGCTCTTTCCATTCTTCCAGCTCTTCGGGGAGGAACAGGTAGCTGACCGGGCCATTGCCCCATTCCTCCACGTCATTCTCGAAGACGGCCATCGCCTCCGCCGGATCCTTAGGCAATTGCCTGCCCGACGTGGCGCCTCGCGAGAGTGCTACCGCCCATGGGCCTGCGGACAGTACAGTGGCTACGGCGGCCATGGCGATGAGTCGAAAAGTGCAACGTTGCGACATCAAAGGCTCCCGTAATCTTGTAAAAGCGGCTGATGCCATAGGCTCAAGTTAGCACAGGTGTCATGTTGGATTGACAGTGGGCCGGCCGTTGAGACCGGCGCCGTGCAGACGGCAGCGGTCTCGACTGAGCTGGGCCTTGGATGCTAGACACTTTTCTGGTCACTGAGGCCAACGTTCAGCGTCTGGCCTGCCGAACGGATAGAGACGCTCGATCGGTGCATGTTGATAGTCGAGACCGTCAAGTCGCGTGGTTCCGACCCAGGGCCCAGGCGCCTCGAAGACGACAATCGACGGGGCATACCCGGTCTCGTCGAAGCCTCGCCTGAAGTGCACTCGCGACTTGACCACGAAGACCTGAAAGCTATCTGGGTCCAAGGGCCCGAAGCGCAACTGCTCTGGCTCGGTGAACTGCATGTACGCAGGCGTGATCATGACGAAACTGCCGCCCTCGATCTCGATTATGGCGACGGTTGGGTAGCTGCCTCCCGGGCCCAGGTACCGCAGCGTTCCTGTCAGACGCACTGGCACGCCAGCCTGGGGCCCCGTGTAGCCGCCCACCTCGCGGTCGAATGCATCCCCCGCCGACGCACCTGCCGCCTCGAGTGCCTCCAAAGCCGGGGCGTCGGTCAGCGCGGCGTACAAGAACCCATCGACGCCTTGTTCCAGAAGTGCCCCCAAGACCCACGTTGCATCCCCCGGCCGGTCGGAGTGGTCGCCGAGCACGACCGGCACCGCACCCGCGTCGATCGCCTCGCGGGCGCGTTGCACCGCCTCGTCCGGCATTGGGAAATCACCGTGAGAAAATTGCTCGCGCACGCTCCAGATGAAGTTCGCCATATCGTCGGCGATGTCATCGGCGAGCGTCTGGTCGTCGTTTGTCATCACGTGAACCGTAGCGCCGACGTCTTCCACATCCGACCAGGGGTAGCCATAGAAAACGCTCACGAACGCTCCGGGCACTCGCGACTCCCAGCGGCGAGCACGTTCCATGATATCCATCGACGGGGACGCCCCGGTCCACTGCAGTACGGTAGCCGTGATCACTGGCGGCTTTCTAGACGCCTTTGCCGGCCGGTACTCGCCACGCATGATGCTTCGCATGTAACGTGCCGCACGTTGTCCCTGCACGTAGGCATCGTAGTGGGGGAAGCGCTTGGTGACGAAGGCGCCGTCAGCCCAGCGCAAAAACTCTGCATCCTCGTTACCGTGCAAGTCGAACGTGCCGACGATTGGCACCTGATCGCCGACTACCTCGCGGACGCGCCGCGCGATCTCGGCTTCTGGGCGGGCGATCTCGCGTGTTGCCATAGCCCCGTGCAGCGCCAAGTAGACTCCGTCAACCGGCAGCTGGGCACGCAAGTCGTCAAGTATCATTTCCATAAAGTGCTCGAAGCTGGCGCGCGAGTTCCAGCTACGTGAGGAACCGCCGAAGACAGTGTCAGGTGAGGTCACACCAAGGAGATCGATGTCCCCGTAGTCGCCAGCTTGATGCACGAATCCACGCACGTAGTTGCCGGCGGACAGTACCTCCTCACGAGTCAGATGTGGACGGAAACGGGTCCAGCCCTCAATCTCGGTGTCACCTCCAGGACAAAAGGTGCATGTCTCGTGTTGGTAACGGATAACGGCCACACGATGGCCCTCAGTGCTCGGTGCCTGGCATCCCGCGAGGCTCAAAAGTCCGCAGATCACTAGTAGTACGACGGGGGCTGCTCGCTTCATTATCTGTCTCCGTTCTCAAGTCTTCCATCGCCGATGATAATCTCATCGAAGCTAACAACCCGGTAGTAATGGCGCAACTGTGAGCTCGGAACCGATGGAAAGGGCTGGACTGCGTTCGGTCTATAGAACTCGCCGCGAGAACGTCGTCGTGATCAACGGGGACAGGGAACCTTCATATCAAGGGAGCTAGAGTGACTCAATTCGTTTTCGCCAAGTGGGATTTGCAGGGCTAGTCACGCCTAGGTAAGTCAGGGAGGAGAAGCAGGATTGTGAAACAATCGAACTCTGTCGTAGCGACTGTAGTTCGAGTTGCTCTGACGTCCCTCCTGCTTTCACTCTCCATAGTGTCCTGTGGGGGTGGTGGCGGTGGAGGAGGCAGTACTCCAACCACCCCTAACACTTCTGGGCAGACGTACATCCTCTCTGGAATTGTCACAGAAGGCCCTGCAACGTCAGGAAGTGAGGGTTACTTCCGAAACGACATAGGCGGCAACCAAGTCGGCGGCTTCGGGAGAGGTAGTCAGTCTGTTCTCGGTGAGCAGTCCAGAGAACGTGAGCAACCAGATGAGGTCTTGGTCGATCCCAATTCTGATGTCACGGACCCAATACATAGTGCCGCAGTCGGCGACACGCTTGCCGGAGTCGTTGTCCAAATCATTGACGGCCCGCACATGGGCAAGTCAGCAACGACGGGAAGCGACGGTAGCTACCAGATCGTTGGCGTGAGCGGCGGAATGACCCTGACCGCGACGAAGTCAGGTTACAAAACTCAAACCAAGTCTGGAACGGTGTCAGCGAACACCACCCTCAACTTTGCCCTAGCGATAGAAATTGTGACGTACACGCTCTCCGGGTACGTCCGTGAAGATGGAGTGGCCAGTTCATCCACAGCTGGTGAGCCCATTTCCGGTGTTGTCGTCCGGGTCACTGACGGCCCATACATAGACAAGTCATCAACAACCGGAAGTGACGGTCGCTACGAAATCGTTGGCGTGGTCGGTGGAATGACTCTGAGTGCGACGAAGACGGGGTACATAACTTTATTTAAATCCGTCACGGTGACATCAGACACCATACTGGATTTCGACATCGGGAGAGAGACACGAAATATCAGTGGGCGGATCACCGATATCGTCACCGGATCGGCAGTTGGGAATTTGACCGTTGAGATTGAAGGGGTTGGAACTACAACGACCAACGGGGTTGGAGAATACGGGTTCGATACGAACGCAACCGGCATACTTCCGATGACGCTGTCAGGTGCTGGTTACATACGCCGAGATACTTACATTGACGCCGGTGGTGCGGTGACGGTAAACGCCACCGTAATCGCAGATGGGGGAGATTACAGTGCCACCGGATTCAGTTTGGCCTTTCACGATGAAGTTTTCCGAAGGAATGGGGAACGGGGGACCAAACGATGGACGAGTCAGCCGACCTACCAGATCTGGATGAGAGAGCTAAGCTGCACCGAGACAGAGGCAACAGACGATGATAGATGGCGCTGCAAGAAGGCGACGGTACTGGATGAATCAGTCAGTGGTAGTTGGTTCTATAATACGGCGATCTCGGCACTCGCAGGTGATGTAAGTACGCTTACCGACGGAAAATATTCGGGACCATATTCAACATATACCCCACAGGCGGGCACCGAAATCGATCTAAGGAGCTCTGCCTCGCTTACCAGAGGCGTCATTAACGTCTAACGTCGTGCAAGTTCATTACCCGGATGCCCACACCGATTCGGACTACGTTGGGGTTTCATATGTCAAAATGTGGTATTACACCGACCACAATGACTACTCCCGTGGGTGGTTGATTATTGACGACCTTGAAGACCGTGAAAGCACGATGACGCATGAAATAGCTCACACTCTCGGCTTTGGCCATCCTAATGGTTATGACTTCTCGCAATATCCGGGGGGATCTATCATGGGCGGCAATGCAATTACTACTAGGGACGTCCTGCAAGGAGGCATCATGTACGCTCGCCCGGTGTGGAGCCATACGCCGGACATTGATCCAACCTGGTTTAAGGTGAACGCGGCGATGTCTCAAGGGCGCGGCGGCAGGGGAGCCGAAATGATGGAACTCCATTGCTGCCGGTAACCTCATTCCATGCTTCCACCTAAACCAATGGCCAGCGTGTTGACGTTTTCCATGGCGTCAGACTTCGCTGCAAACTCTTAGTGGGTCTGGTTTTCGCGTTTCTTGCCCCTGACTGCGAAGCCCGTGTGGTTGTGCGCCGGGAGACACTTGAAGACATGGTCCGGCTGGACGTCGAGTAAAACGTCTCCGTCATCTCCGAGGTCTCCGGCGCTTTGGGTTTGATTGCGGGTTCGATTTTCAGCCCCACCTGATCGACGGTACCAGCGAAACTCCGCCGCCTCCGGCGTAGAGTTCTGAGCATCTAACAGCGATCTTCATGGAGGATACCGACGATGAGTGAAGCGACCGTGCTTGAGTCCAGGGTAAGCAAGCTAGAACAAGACAACCGGCGACTGAAGCTGACGGTGGGCGTGTTGCTTCTGCTGATGGCGGCGGTGCCTCTGATCGGTGCGGTGATGCCTGAACAGATACCGGAGCTGGTCCAGGCGCGACAGTTTCAAGTGATCGACGAGGACGAGATCATCCGCGCCTCGATGAACATCGGAGGCATCTCCTACTACGACGAGAACCGCACCATCCGTGCCCGGCTAACCGCCGACGGCTTCTTCCACTGGGACGAGAACCGGGAGAGCCTCGCCTTGATGAGCGACGATGGCATCTTCTACACCGATGATAACCAGACCATCCGCGTCGAGATGGACGCCGACGGCATCCGCTACTTAGACGAGAACGGCATCCTCCGCGCCTCTATAAACGCTGGCGGAATCGCCCACGTCGGCGACAACGGCAAGGTCCGTTCCTCGATGACCGATTACGGCGTCGAATCCTTCGATGAGAACGGCACCAGACGGGGCGCGATGACTGTCGCCGGCATCCTCTACGGTGACGAGAATGGCACCTCGCGCGCCGTGATGGCTGCCAACGGGATCGGTTACTACGACGAGAATCGCAGACTAGTTTGGCGGGCGCCCGAGCGCTAACCAGCAGTAGCCAAGCGGTGATGTAACTGATCGACGACTACCAGCGAAACTCCGCCGTTACCGGCGTAGAGTTTCCGGCATCCAAAGTGATCTTCATGGAGGGTGCTGACGATGCGCTCACCGTCCGGCGAGAACACGATGTCCGTATAGAACGCTGGAAACGTAGTGAGACGTTCCGGCTGGCCGGGCGGCTGCGGCGGAGGAGTTCGATGCGGTGTGGGCGGTCGTGGGAAAGCCTCTAGGGGGACTCCCCGACTGAGCCGTCCGCTCCGTCGGCGGCCCTATCTAATTCTCGGGGCGTTGACAACGCTGGCAGGACACGGAAGATTCTCCGTGAGGTACACCATCCGACAGACACGAAGCTCAGGGGTGAGTCATGCGCGCGAACACTGCCGACAGGTTCCTTCTCTTGGTCGTCCTAGCAGGCCTCATTTGCCTGCCCGGAGGCCTGAACGCCCATCCGACAGGGGTGGCGGGGGCGCCGCAGGCAGCATTGGCGCCAGGTATCGCCGACGAGGCCGTCGACCCCGCTTTGTTCAGCGCCCTGCGCTACCGGTCGATAGGCCCGTATCGGGGTGGGCGATCAACCGCGGTCACAGGCATCGCCGCGCAGCCCGATATCTTCTACATGGGCACGAACGGCGGCGGTGTCTGGAAAACGACCGACGCCGGGCTCACCTGGACAAACACCTCTGACGGCTTCTTCGACGTCGCCTCGATCGGGGCGGTCGACGTTGCCGACAGCGACCCCAACGTCGTATACGTCGGCACGGGTTCGGCGTGCATTCGCGGCAACGTGTCGATCGGCCGCGGCGTCTACAAGTCGGTCGACGCGGGCAGGAGTTGGTCCTTCGTCGGCCTGCGCGACGCCGGGCAGATCGCCCGGATTCAGGTGCACCCGGACAACCCCAATCTCGTATACCTGGCTGCGCTCGGCAACCCCTTCGGCCCCAACGAGACGCGCGGCGTTTTCCGTTCTCAGAACGGCGGAGAGACCTGGGAAAAGATTCTCTACGTGAGCGAGACCACGGGCGCCATCGAGCTGTCGATGAACCCGACCAACCCCCGGGAGATGTACGCCGCCTTCTGGCGCGTCGAACGCAAGCCGTGGACGGTGATCGATGCGTCGGAGGACGGTGGTATCTACAAGACGACGGACGGCGGCGATACCTGGAAGAAGCTCGGGGGCGGCCTGCCGCAGGGACTCACTGGCCGCATCGGGGTCAGCGTCTCGCCCGCCAATCCGGAGCGCGTATACGCACTGGTGAGCGCCTCCGACCCGGAGGGGGGTGTTTATCGCTCCGACGACGGCGGCGACAGCTGGCGGCGCATCAACCGCGACCGCAGCTTGCGCACGCGGCACTGGTACTACTCGCACATCATCGCCGACCCGGTCGACGAGAACACCGTCTACGTCCTGAATGCCAGCATGTACCGCTCGATCGACGCCGGCGCGTCGTTCCAGTCGATCCGTGTCGGCCACGGCGACACGCACGACCTGTGGATCAACCCTGAAGACCCCGAGCGGATGATTCTCGGCGACGACGGCGGTGCCGAGATCACCGGCAACGGCGGCGAATCCTGGAGCCCGCTCTCCAACCAGCCGACCGCCGAAATCTACCGGGTCACGGTCGACAACCGGTTCCCGTACCGCGTCTACGGGGCACAGCAGGACAACAGCACGCTGAGCGTGGCAAGCCAGGGCCAGGGAGCGCAGCAGGACTGGTACACGGTGGGGGGCTGCGAGAGTGGCCACATCGCCGTTGATCCGCGCGATCCGAACATCGTCTACGCCGGCTGCTACATCGGCATGATCACGCGGTACGACCACAGCACCGGCGGCAGGCGCGACATCGACGTGTACCCGGTCCTGGTCGACGGCGTCGCCCCGCGTGAGCTCGATTATCGTTTTCAGTGGAACGCCCCGATCGTGATCTCGCCGCACGACCCCGATGTGCTCTACCACACCTCGCAAGTGGTGCACCTATCGAGAGACGAGGGTCAGTCATGGGAGACGGTCAGCCCCGATCTGACCACCAACGACCCGGAGAAGCAGGAGCTGCCGGGCGGCCCGCTGCAGCACGACCACACCTCGGTCGAGGTTTACAACACCATCTTCGCCCTCGCCGAGTCGCCGCACACCGCGGGCGAGTTGTGGGCCGGAAGCGACGACGGGCTTATCCACCTTTCGCGCGACGGCGGCGCCACTTGGGTCGACGTTACTCCACCACTAATGCCAGCGGAGGTCACCGTGAACACGCTGGAGATCTCACCTCACCGGCCCGGTCGGGTGATCGCCGCGGCTTACAATTACCGCATGAACGATTTCGCGCCTTATGTCTTCAAGACGGAGGATTACGGCGCTACCTGGGAGGCGCTGACCGATGGTGGCAACGGGATCCCGACCGACACGCCGGTGCGAGTGGTGCGCGAGGATCCCGATCGCAGGGGCCTGCTGTACGCCGGCACCGAGTTTGGCATGTTCATCTCCTTCGACGACGGCGCCAATTGGCAGCCTTTTCAGCTCAACCTGCCGATTACCCCGGTCACCGACCTGCAAGTGCACGAGCAGGATCTCGTGGTCGCCACTCAGGGGCGATCGTTCTGGATCCTCGACGATCTGACGCCGTTGCACGAGCTCACCGACGCGGTCGCTGCCGAGCCGGCATACCTGTTCACGCCGAGGCCCGCCATTCGCGGCGCTGGGCGCGGTGCGCGCCAGACGGTGATCCATTACTACGTGGCCGACGAGCCCAAGGGCCCGTTGACCCTGGAGATCTTGGATGCTGCGGGCGACGTGATACGGAGCTTTACCGGTCGCGTCGGGTCGGCAGCCGTAGCTGCCGGCGGGTCACGAGGAGGCCGCGGCGGCTTCGGCGACGGGGCGCGGTTGCCGGTGTCGGCCGGCATGAATCGCTTTTCCTGGAACCTGCAATATCCGGAGCCCGAGCTGATTGCCAACGCGCTCATCTACATCGGCTACCGGGGCGGACCGGTGGCCGTGCCAGGCACCTATGCGGCACGTCTGACGGTCGGCGGCTGGAGCGAAGTGAGGCCCTTTGAGGTGCTCGCAGATCCGCGTCGGTCCGACGTAGCGAGCGCGGATCTCGAGGCCCAGTTCGACCTCCAGGTACACCTGCGCGACTTGCTTACCGAGTCGCACGACGCGATCAAGGCAATCCGGTCGGTGCGAGAGCAAGCGGCGTCGGTGGCCCGACGGGCCGAAGAGGCAGGTTACGAGTCCAACCTGCGCGTGCTGGCCCGCGAACTCTCCGGCAAGCTTACCCAGGTCGAGGAGTCGCTGGTGCAGACCAAGAGCGAGGCTCGGCAGGACCCGATCAATTTTCCGCCGATGCTCGACAACCAGATCGGCTACTTGTACCGATACGTGGTCAACGGCTACGGGCGGCCCACCCAGGCTGCCTACGAGCGCTACGACGAGCTGTCCGCAGGGCTCGCTTCGCTGATGGCCGATCTCGGGGTGTTGATCGATAGCGACATCGCGCGGTTCAACGAGGCAGTTTCCGAACTCGGCCTGCCTGGGGTGATCATCTTCGCTAAGGAGGTTAAAGAACGATGAGTCCTTATCCCTTCTCCGAAAAAGACAATCGTGGTGGTGGCTCCTGCTCTTGTTCGTTCCCGGGATCATGCGTTATTGCGCTAAGGAGAGGATGGCAGCCAGCGCGATCCAAAACGATTTGAAGAAACCCTGGGTACGACCATCGTGCTGCGGTTGATCTGGTATGGGCATCCCTCAGGGCTTGCAGGTATGCCTCCCTTTTTGTGGTGCCAAATTTGACCACTCGACCACCGAACTGGCCGGGGTCATGCTGATAGCAATAGGACAAGCCGCTAACCAGCGTCAGGCATCGTCTGCATCGACGGCTACCAGGAAAACTCCGGCGCTACCGGCGTAGAGTTTCCGGCATCTTGGAGTCACCCCTGCAAAGGAGGAACCGTCGTGAAAGTAGATCGTTATACCAGGATCGTGTTGACGGCCATCGCTCTCGCACTCTCGACGTTAGCCATCAAGGACATCGTCGCCCCGCAGCCTGCCGTCGCTGCCGCGCCAGCCATGGGCGAAGGCCGCTATCAGCTCGTGATAGGCGAGTCGAGCATCGTAGTCATAGACACGACGTCGGGGACTCTCTATCACGCCAATAATGTCTTTAGAGGGACCAAGCGAGCAACGCTCCTAAATACAGAAACGGGATACATCCAGCTTTTGCGATAACCTCAACCCCAGTGAGCTGTCACTGCTCGTAGTGGTTGCGGCCCGACCACGAGCAGCGTGAGAACTCCTGCGACGGCTACCCGTGAAACTCCGCCGCTACCGTGAGCGGCGGGTATTTGTATTCGTCGTTAAACTGTTTGTGTTTGCCGTTGCTCATGGTCGCCATATTACGCCCGCCCCAGAACTTGAGGTGACAGTGACCGGCGGAGCCGAAACTTACGTTGAATTCACGAACCTCGGTCGGAAGA
>PVBE012059738.1_pt1 | contig 31130 bp, 61 predicted proteins | sample 1631181 | NCBI WGS metagenome assembly PVBE01 (sample SAMN08397723, study PRJNA350692) | Marine metagenome, whole genome shotgun sequencing project. | isolation source: water | place: Pacific Ocean | collected 2012-04
CTTTAGTCAAACTCAGTCTTTACTGACTGATTATTCTAATGGTATGCCTAGAGCAGATATTCAAACAAAATATAATATTTCGTATAAAGCATATAAGTATCAAATAGCTAAATATAATCAAGATATTATGGATGGTATGCTGAGATGAACGTAAGTTAGCCCCCTGAAAAGGGGGTTGACTTTTTATCAAGTCTAACTTTAGGGTTAGACTTAGTAATTCCTAGCTATTCCTTATTCCTTTCCAACTATTTCCTATTTCCTATATATACTTTTCGACATGATAGAAGATAAATTTCGTTTGTTAATAGGTGAGTTGTGTGGTAGTATAATAGATGTCGGAGGGGAGGACTAACTATATAAACTAAATCATGCGGGTTTAAGAACAAAAGCGAGTGAACAACCCCCCCTTCGGCAAATCTATATAAAGGAGGTGCTACTATGACAAAAGGACAACATAACCATATGGTATGTGAAGACGAAAGACATATTTTCGGTTTTGGAAAACAGGCTAAAAGACAAAATGTCTTTAATGAGTCTACTGGAAAATATGACGATCTTCAAGCTATCTGTGAATGTGGTAATGCGGGTTTTTCGCTCAGTTCAAGTTATGAAAATAACGAAGAACAGTTAGGACAAGTAATCGGGTTTAAACTACCTGACACTACTGTACCGATCAAAGCAGTAAAGTCTTATACGATTTCTGCTGATACTCTGCATGACTTGCTAAAAGCCGCAGGCTATCAGAAAAAAGCTTAAACCGTAACTTCTCCCATTAAGTGCTGTCCTGTGAGGCAGCAATGGGGTTTATAAAAAATGAGAAGGAAATAACAATGTCAGAAAATAATGTAAAAGATCGTCAAGATGAAGAGCCTAGTGATGACGAAAAAATAGAAATTATAAAGAATATCTTATTAGCCCAATGGTGGGATTTGGTTGATATCCTACACAGTCGTAAAGACCTTGATAAAATGATGTATCTAGCTGAGAATCTGAAATTCACTGCTTTTGGCATGAGATATGAAGATGAGGATTTTCAACGAGATTTTAATGACTTGTTAAAGCCCGATCCCCCGTAAGGGGGGTTGACTTTTTATCAGGTCTAGGCATAAAGCTAGACTTGGTAATTCCCATTCCTTAGAACATCCGTTCCCATTCCTGATTCCGTTTGCTAACCTGTCAGTTTTGTGGTAGTATATAGACATAGAGAAAACGCCATAACCATAAGGAGGTTTAACATGGCACAACCAATAAAAGTTTGGGGAACACTAGAAGAGAGTTACGAGGGCTACGATCAGGGGTGCTGTCCTGTATGTCACAACTCAGGAGAGCGAACAATGGAGGATGTGATTGATGATGATTGTGAGATTGGATACGAGTGTATGCAATGTGCGGTGGGATGGAAAGAGGTTAGACACTCAGTCGGATATAAAGGTCTATATGTTATAGAGGATTGGAGGGATACAGGATAGAGGGGGGGCGAAAGCCCCTTCTCCCTTTATCTAGTCTAATTTTAGGATTAGACTTAATAATTCCTATGTGTTTCCCATTCCTTTCCCGGTGTTTCCCATTCCCCATATATGCTTTTCGACATGATAGAAGATAAAAATACGTTTGTTAAAGAGTAGGTTTTATGGTAGTATATAAGGCATAAAGGAGGTGGACACATGGTCACTCGTGGCATTAAGCCTGACAATCGTAAGTATTGCAAATTATGCAAACAACTTACGGTTGCCTGTTGGCAATACGCCTAAACCATAAATATCCCATTAAGTGGTATCCTGTGAGATATCAATGGGGTCTTTAAACAAATGAATATAAAGGAAATTTAAAATGTTAATTAGCTTTGATTCTAGAGGCCCCAATTGTGTATTAGGTTGCCGTATAGAAATTTCAGCAAATGTTGCACCTTATGCAACAGATAGGAAATTAAAAGTAGAAATTTGGCATGTAGAAAATTGTACTGATGAATCAGGTAGTACTACTGTAAGTAATAGCAACACATTCATTAGAACAAGTGAATTGCAAATAGCCTTAAATATGTTTAAGGGTGAACAACACAATAAGGTAGGTTCATAATGTATGAAGGTTGGACAAACGTTGAAACGTGGAATACAGCTTTGTGGCTTGGTAACCATTCTAAAGGTATGGAACAAACCATAGTACGGTTAATGAAACGACAGTCTCCAAATAAATTTGCTGATAATTTAGAGACTTATATTTGGATAATCTGGAAAGGTAGAACTCCAGATGGACACCATTTGAACCCTGTTAATTGGGTTGAAATTGCAAATGCATGGTTAGAGGATTATAAAGAAGATGCCCCCCCATAAAGGGGGGCTACCTTTTTATCTAGTCTAACAGCGATTAGACCTGATAATTCCCATCTCCTTTCCCATTCCTTTCCAGTTATTCCCTTTCCTGTTTCCCCCCTTTTAGACATGATATAAGATAAGAACATAGGTTCTATTATAGAGGATTCGTTTGTTAAATCGTCAGTTTAGTGGTAGTATAATAAGTGTCAGGGGGATGAGCAGCTCTGACCGACTACTACCGAGTAGTAGAGTGGAACACTCCACTTCTTAAAAAAAGGAGAGCAAAAAATATGGCTGAAACAAAAAAGAATACTTTTACTGGTTTCTCTATCGACAACGAAGGATACTTCGTAGCACGACTAGCCCTTATGAAGGGTGTCCGTTCTAAGAGTAACAAGTCAGAAACTCTATGTACCACAAGTGGTAAGGTTGGGTTTGTGATGCCTGACGGTAGAACAGCACAAGTTAACTTAAATGTTTACGTTGTAGATAACCCATCAGCGTAACGTGAGTTAGCGACCCCCCTAGTACTGATTGCTCATCAGGAACGGGGGGTTTTTTTGTGCCTCTTTTTCGCCTTGATAAATAGATAAGATAACCTTATTAGTTTTGATAATTAGCTGTGATAGGTCTTTCCTATTCCATTCCTACAGTCATTCCTGATTCCTTATCAACTCCCTTTCCAGTTCCTTTCCTGACTCTTTCCTCTTATAGTCATGATAAGAAGGGGGAGAAATGTTATCATGTCCCAAAGCGAAACAAAAAGATAGGGCATAGGCAGAGGAATTAACCTCTACCCATTACCCTGTACTACTATGCATGGCTATGTGGGGATACTGCCTTACTTGCATGGTAGTGTATCTCTGTCATGTACTGTCCTCTCTTACTGGTATGGGCAATACTCTGAGCATTTGATACACATACCCCACATGGTGATGCTATGCTATACTGTCTAACTGCTTTGATGTTGCTATACTTCACAAAGGGCATTGTAATCTCCTGTTTTGAAACCCTTGTTTGTTCGACCTGTTTATAGACTACCATAAAACTGACCATTTAGCAAACGCCCCCCTCTATGAGAGGGAGGGCGATACAGAGTTAAAGTCTAGCATATCCTTTAAAGGCTGTACATAGTTCTTTTCAAGGTCAGGCTCTGTAATGTTCTGCAAGCCTGATATATCTAGTTCTCTATCAATCTCAGGGATATGGTGTTTTAAGACACTCTCAAAAGTATTCTTAAATTCCTTCCTTCCCTCACACTTCTTACATTCCCCTGTCACTATACTCTTACCTGATGTGGGGATAATGAAATGATGAGTACAGTTCTCATCCAGTTCATGTGTCTTTATAGGTGCTATATCAAAGCCTTCCCATGCATCACTTAGTGGTGACACAATATCATCAGATACTTCACTTGTCCTATCTACAGATATATTAAATACCAATGTTCCTTTCATCACATTCTCCTGTTCACTTGTTTGTCCACTTCCCAAATACTAGCACAAAACCTAACTTTTAGCAAACGCTAGTGTGTATGTAGTATAAATACAAACACTTGTTCTAATCTGTCTAGCTATATAGTACAATTTCTTATCCACTTAATAGTGTTGCTATTGTTGCTGTAATTATAATTAAGAGTACAATACCATTCATAATATAAATTAATCTCCCTTATTTATACCTTGTATATTCTATTAGTTCTTCTTTAGTAATCATACCATCCATGTATAACTCTTCATAGTCTTGTTCTACATAACTAGGTACTTGTATTTCTTTGTTTGTTACATAGTCTTTGTAGATGAATGTATGGTTATTTAACTTGCACCGCCCACAATTGCAATCCAGTTCTAATACTATCTGACAGTATGAACAGTTACAGGTAAAGTCTTCCTCATCAGGATCATTGTAATCTGTTACTCTGTGGGTCATAGCATTGATTTGTTCTATATGTTTCTGTAAGTCTATGCAATCTGAACATCTCCAACTTCCCCCCAAACTGCCCTGATGATTTAGATTACTGTGTATGTCCTTGCAGAACTTATCCCATTCAGGCATATAGTCTATAACCAAATGTCCTACAGGATCACTAAAGGTCATTGCTTTACCTTGCAATACAGATAACAGCAATTCATATTTCTGTGTCTCAGTCAAAGGTACGATATTCATTGTCCTACTCTCCGTGTAACTTCTTTCATCTTTCTCTGTAGTATCCATGTAATAGCCTGTACTGCATGTCTATCCAACTCAGGATAATAGCTATGTGCTTTAGTATAAGCAGATTGTATTCTCCGCATTACTCTAGCATTGCCCATAGCCTGTGATAGCTTTGCATACTCAGGAACATAATTGCAATAGACTGCCATAGCATGTCTGTCAACTACTGGTTTAGTATCTGCATGGGGAGTCAGTATAGCTTGGTAAAAAGCTGTTACTTTTTCACCACCCAAAACAGATAGCGGATCAGCACCATTGGCAATATCAATTGCTTTGTTGTTGTTATCTGCTGTTTGGTTATTCGACCATCCAGTAGATGCAAATAATATAGCCTGTTCTATATTGTCTCCCCACTCCATCTGTGGAGATAATGCAGAGACTATACCAATGCCATATTTTGGATCGTCATATCCTAACAGAGCAGATACTTGCTCTCCTATGATATGGGCATTACTATACCATTGCTTACCTTCTTCAATTGTCTCTGTATCTGCCATTGTCATGTAAGCTAAGATATTCTGAAATGAACCCTTAACGAAATGATCTGACTTGTATCGTCTTCGCTGTTTAGTAACCATGTGGAAACTCCTGTTGTGTTGTTTTTGCGACTTCTCAAACACTAGCACAAAACTGAGCCGTTAGCAAACGCCCTCTCTATAATGAAGGTAACCAAGTATGCCATATCTGATCATCAACATCCTCTTCACATAGTGAACAGAACCAACTTGTAAATTCATTGCAAGCACCACACATAGCTTCTACATGTTCATGTTCTCCCACACCACAACAACCACTCACTATATCATAGTGTTCCTGCATTGCCATACAATCCCATGTAGGTTCCTTCCCTTGTACTGTAACCATATTACCAATCCTCCGTTCTAAATATATGAGACGGTGAACCATTCAGTTCTGCCACATATTGTTCTAAGTGCGTATCCAAGAGTTCCTTATCAAAGACTATCTTTATCCAATCCCATGCAAATCCAATATGCCCTAGATCATTATAGTGGACAACTCCACTACCTAACCAATTAAAGAATCCCTGTACTCGACCTTCTATATATCCCTCTCCATTTGCATAGGTTTCTGATTCAACCTTTATCCTATTATAGATTCTATCTTTGAAGTTAAACTTATATGCTATATAGTTAAGTGCTTCCCCTACAATCTCATAGTTAGGAAATCGAATATCATGGTAGGTAACATCATCTTCATATTCATAGTCATCAGCAGACTTTTTAATAATGTCCTGAATCTCATAGAGAGCATCATCAACTTCCCAATTAGTAATCTCTCCTAGAAGATATCTACAGAGTCCCCCACCTACACAGTAGTTAGCATCAGGCTCATCATATGGAACTGCATCTGCTGATCTAGCATCAGAGTAATAATCCTTTAATGCTTTCATATGTTCTTCTGCTGTTGCTGAAGTAAATGGAAATTTAAGTGTTGTCATCTCTTTTCTCCAGAGTGTATGGGGTTTTTCGACCTACGGAAAGTATGCCACAGCTACGATTCGTTGTCAAGCCCCAATGCATTTTCCTTGATCTGTCTATGTTTCTTCTCTTGAATATCTCTAGCTTTTTCTAAGATCATTCTATTTAAATCTCTTACAGACTTTCTATTATCTGCTTTGAAGTTCTTACGACTATTTAATTTTTTATCTCGATCATTAAAATTCTTGGGCATCTGCCACTCCTTGTTCTGTCTTGTATTGTATTGGATCGGGCAGAGGGGAATCGAACCCCCCTTCCTATGGCTCAAAGACTGCCTTGCGTCTCCCACAGCAATTAGAAGCCTAAGTGGAGAACTAGCTGTTCTAGTGACCGTAGTCTAAATGTCTTCACAACCTAGCGTCCACACTAGCATACCACAGGTATCACCAGTACCCTCTCGTTAATTTAAGTATACGCACATTCCCCACACTTCATACCACCAAATACTCTATCATCATCAGGTTTGTATTCTCCGCATTCTAAACAGATCGTACTTCTAAGATAGTCTGTAATATCAAACCATTGAGTTGTGTCTACCGTCCATTGATCTACACCTGTACCATTCACATCATCTATGTCTCGTTCTACAGGGTAGAGTGTTACTGTAACAATATCTCCATATCCATTCTCTAGGTCACCGCCTTGATACTCTTCCCCTAAGATAGAATCCTCTGTGTAGATATTAACATCTATGCAGTTACTACAATCAGTAGGATGCCTGCTATTATGCAAACTTCCCCACCAATCACTTTCTCTACCTTCATCTTCCCATCTATTGTATTGCTCTACTAAGTCAAGCATATCAATACATTCAGGTAACCATCCAGTATCATGTTCTTTCAAATCTTCTGTTGTTGGTAAGTATGTATAAGTACCTGTCAATGTCATTAAGCAACCTCTTGCATTTCTTTACGAGCGTCTTTAATTTGTCGAATAGCTTTCTGTGAATCCTCTCTTAACATACTAGCTAATTTACTCTTCCATTTTCTAAGAGTTATCTCTGACACATTAGTCTTCAATCCAATGTGGAACTCTACATCAGTATATGATGGCATGGTGTATTTACCTGTTGAAGTATCTTGTAAGAATCCTCCAACTACTTTCTCCCACTCTATCAATCTCATTGTAAATTCATCTAAGTTCTTTTTAGTTATCTCTCTCATACCAAGGAACAGAGTTGCCCATATAAGACAGTCTGTAATTGGATTAAGTTTTGTTACAATTTCTCCATCCTCTTCTTCTTCCACCCAACATAATTCTTTAACATTTTCTATTGCTGTTATATCCCAATTCAATGACATTACTTTACCTCTTCTGGTATTTCTACTGTTGAATATAATTCTTCTGGAAACATATATAAGTTATCTCGTATGTATTTCATATCAGAAATATTACTGACTTCTCTATATGGAACTGGAACTTTCTCAAGTTCTTTAATCGCATAGTGTAAAGCCTGTCCTAAAATATAGTTTCCTCTAAGACTCTCTGCAAACTCTATAGCTTCATGTAGTTCTTTGGTACTACTTGCATCTCTCCCCATTGTAATCTCCTTTAATTATTGGGTTGTATATTTGAAAACCTACCGTCTTGTGACGCTCCGCCAGTATAACACCACGAATCGAAACCGTCAACTCCTGTACAAGCAGAGGGTAATTCATTATAAATGAAAGAACATATGTTCTTAATTATACTGATATGGTTAGAATCACCTCTGCTCATAGCAGACATAAGATTGTTTTTAATACAGGCTTCTAAGAATCCACCTGTAGCAATACCATATTCAAAGTATTTTTGGAATGCTCCCTTACAGCAATCACACTCCAATGAATCATAGTTCAGTTTTTCTATGTATGTTGGGAACTGTAAATTGTTAGCCATTATATTCTCCTAGATTGTTTTGGTAGGGTGGGTAGGATTCAAACCTACGAACCTAATTAAAGGGACAGTTTTACAGACTGTTGCATTTACTCACTCTGCCACCACCCTATATGTATATTACCAAGGCAAGTCATTTTTTTCATCATAGTATGAGTCAGGTAGTTCATAGAATGGTTGAACATCTAAAGACTCGTTTGTGATAGGAAACTTTATTCTTTTCACAAAGTCAAGATACTCCCAACTCTTTTCTACAAGGTCTTTAGCATCCTTCAGTCCTATGAAGTATTTATCCTTAACTGCTTTAATAGCATTGATCTTCCTATCTCTATCCATGTCATCTAGTTCAGACATTAGTTCTTCAAGATGAATAGATGGAACATATACTTGTTTCGCCTCTCGTAAAATCATAACCCCGATCTCCTTTGTTAATGGGTGGTTTTTCGACTTGCCAAATATTAGCACGATTCGTAAAAATTTGTCAAGCCCCTAGAGTATTACCTACTCCTATATATACATTTTCATCAATCAAAGCATTACGTGGATATGTCCACAAGTATTCTTGTATTCTTTGTTTAGGATATACGTGTCTTTTATTTATAAGAGTGTGTGTAAAGTTCTGTTTCTTAAAGGATTCTTTACAGGTTCTATCTGCACAACAATGTATTAACATATCGTCTACAGGTATTGCTGTACTAGTTTTCCACTCACAGATATAACAGGTTCCAAATTTATTGGTTGTTGTTAATCCTTTGAATACTGAATTCATCACGCTAACCTCTCTATATAAATTGGTGTTCCTTCTCCCATGTATGCCCCAATGATATTATATTCAAACCATTCAATGGCACTTATCCAAGGATCATCTTCTTCCTCAAACTGTCTCGCTAATATCTCAAGCATCTTCTCATAATCATATGCAATTACTGGTGATGACCCAAAACTATTAGCAATGCCAAGTATAGCATCCTCAAATTCTGTTGGGTCAGAACCAACAAATAACATTTCTTCTTCGTTCATATCTGCAAGTTCATTGATCTGTTCTACTTTACTAACCATAACTTACCCCTTTAATAACCATATTATTAATACTAAAGTGAATGAAATGATTGCCCATTTCAAATGATTTATTTCATCCAAAATTATTCACTCCTTCATCAGTTGTTTCCTTTCTGAACTCAGGTATGGATAAGTTTATACCAACACCATCCTCAATGTCAAATCGGTAGAACCAATCAGGAGTGCAATGTTTATCTAACAGTTGTTCAAGTTCTTCTAAGAAGGCTTCCAACTGTTCATGTTTATCGGTAACCATTATAGATACCCTGCCATTTCCATACCATCTTCTCTAAAGAACCAACTAATGTGTACATCAGGGAACTTGTCTCGTAAGAACTCACAGATAGGTTCAGGTGGACTCCATGCAGTATCAAAGTCATACCTTAACATCCAACCATCATCTTCTAAGTATGGCTCACTAGCATCCCACTTAGTTCCCCAATGCTCACAAGACCAATCATACCAGTTATCTGCACCGTATGTTCTTTCAAGGTAACTAGCATATTCTCTAGTCATAGCTTGTGCTACTACTTGTTTTCCATAGAAACTCTGAGCCTTCTCTGAACCATAGTATTCTTTAATATACTCATCTAATTCTTCCTGAGTATCATAGATTCTAACAGGAGAACCTGTATGCTCTATCTCTTTAGGCATAGGTAATATAGAACGGAAACTAAAATGTTGTCGTTGTTTATCACAAGAGTCTTTAAATTCCTCTTCCCCACAGTAGTCAGGATTGTTTTTATATTCTCCCCAAGGGGCTTCCGTAGCATCTTTATTAACTACCCATATCTCTTGTCTACCACACTTGTCATGATACCACTCACCATAACAATACTCTTTAAACTCTTCTAATTTATCTTCATCACCAGTTACTGTTAGTTCATTGTTACACCAATTAGGCATTGTTCATCTCCTCATTATATATGTTTGATCCTATAATTGTTAAATCTAATATATCATCTGATGAATCTATATGTTCATAACCCAATTGAAATAATAGGTTATCCCATGTAGTCTCATTCATTTCAAGTTTTTTCAAATATACGTGAGTATCTGATCCCATTTGATCTTTAACTACTCTTACCATTTTTCCTTACTCCTGATTCATAATCAATTTCATAAATACTAAGTATCTCTACGTCTGAATCATATATGACAATAGGATCATAACGGAGATTATCCATAGCTTTACCTACAGCTTCATCTTCATTATCTACATCATATATCTGATCTGTATATGTACCTAATATTCTATACTCTACATCATAATGTTTCATGTATTTATCCTCTAATAAGTATATGGACAAGGGACGGTGGCATGGCTCTTGAAACAATTCGCCTAGTAAGACCCATGAAATTCAATACAACTGCCGTCCTTTCCTTTTTAGTAAAGTTGTCTTACTACCTTGCCCATGAATTACTGTGTTATGTATTAGTGTTAAGAACGAGGTGAGACAATGTTCTTATGGATATTGAGTGTCCCTTCCATTAATCAGCAGTCCATTACTGAAATCTTCCCCTGACACCGACAGGGCTTAACACTATTTTATAAGGTTCTCAGTCTTCCGAAATCTGACTGAGTATTACATTGTTGAATCCCCCCATAAAGGGGTTGTCGGAATATTACCTTAGTACCCAATTAATCAATAATCTCTTGGGCATCAGGTATAGTGTAGTTCTCCAATTCTTCCATAGCATCTTGAGCATCTTGTAAATATCCAAGAGCATCTTCAAGAGAATCCTTTTTGTCTGATAATGTTGACATCAAATCCTCTATAGCGTATCTCTTTTCCTCTAGCCCTGTATGGGCATTATCTGCTTCATCAACTACTCGTCTAATCTCTTCGATCATATCGGATAACATATCTGTACCTCTCCTTGTGAACTTCGCTTCGTTTTTCGACTTGCCGTATTTTTGCACAACGCCAACAGCTTGTCAAGTCCCCCTCATTTTGCAGGGGTATTGGCAGTTTCATTACTAATACCAAATAAGGGACGTTTATCTGTAAGGTTCATAATAAAGTCTAATACCTCAAACAAATCTTCAAACTCTTCTTCTTGAGTTATATAAATTTTAATTTTATCTGATAAGACTCTAACTGAAATCTTTCCTTTATCTGTAACGGTAATCCAATTACCTTGATCATCTGGTTGAAATACTATTCCTTCTTCTACCATTAATTAGGATTGTCATATAGTTTTGTTATCTCCAACAAACTATTTCTATGCTCCCCTGTTATGAAGTTTGTTTCTTCAATAGTCCATAATTTAAAGGGATCATTCTTAGCTTTTTCTTTATCTGCTTTTATTATTTCTTTTGCATAATCATAAGCAAACATATTAAAGAATGAAGCTGTTGTACTTTCAATTAACCAATCAGGAACTCCATACGGTAACTTATTTCTTACGGTCATAACAGCCATATTATAATCATTAGGGAAAAAAGGTTTTAACATCTCATCCCAATCTTCCATTGAATCTTGTTCAGGGTCTAACATACAATTCCTCCTAAGTTGTTTAAGGGGCTTTTAGGCTTATCCCCATTGCAAGGCTTACCACTATTTTAGAATAACCATCCATCCTACCCAAGTACCTTGTCATAGTTCACATTTGGTTTATTAGTTCAGAATACTAAGAATCTGAACTGCATCTTCTTTATCTTCAATGCTGATAGGCATCCTTCCTTCTGAAGTCTTACCCATTAAATAGCAATGAAAAGTCTTTGTTGAAGGATCGCCTTTAGCTGTCCCTCTAACCTTCAAATTGTATGTATCACTATTAATGAACTCTTTGGCAAGAGTCAAAAATCTTTCCCCTTTCTTTGTATTGGGAACTCTAAATATAACTTTCTTCTGTGCTTTTCCACTCAACGTAGTAGCCATTCTGTCCTCCTTATATTATACTAACCTGTAACTAATTTGCGGGCTGTTGTAAATGCTCTTGCTTTGGCATCTGCCCTTGTACCAAAGACTGCTGTACCTGAGTCTTTATGACCTCTGCGATAGTCTTCTGTTTCACAGACTGCTTGCCATATTGCCCAAGGTGTTTCTGCTAGGTTCGGGAACTCATCATTGAAGACTGCGTACCTTTCCCTTGCCCCATCTCTAATCCTATCTACCCTTGCTTGTCTCTTCTCAAACTCTTCAACCTGTTTCTGTTTATCTTTCAACAGAGTTGACCATATTGATGCAGGAACATTATCAGGAGTCAAGTCTTTTGACAGAGTTAATCTCTGTGGTTTAGATGCATCAGGGTAAGCTGATACAATAACTTTCTCCATTTCTTTCTCATCTATTCTAACAGTAGATAGAGTATCCATTTCCTGTATTGCTTTATCTTTCGCAAGTGCTAGTTGATTGAATATTCCTACATACCATTCTGCGTCTGCCTCAATAGTTCTAGTATGCCTGAGTCGTACATTTACTTTGGACTGTGCTAGTCCTGCCGTTAATGTATTCTGACATACAACTCGTACTGGAGTAAAGGCTATTGACAAAGCCCCTCCACCATCACGGTGATCTGTTACAAGGTAATACAGTTGATGGTCTTCACCACATATTTCTGCATCCCCTGCATTAAGAGTCATAAATATTTTCTCTCCATATCCCAACGCCCCTATAGTTTCTACAGGATACTGTTCTGTAATAGGGTCAAGCATTGTAGCAAGTGTGGATGCCTGAATAGGTGTCCATTGTTTCCCTACAATAGAAAGAACTCTATACTGATCATCATCATCTACAGGTTCTCTCACTACCGCAAAGTCATTTGTCGGTATTAACTCTGTCCCTTCAGGTGTATCTATAGAAGCAACCACAGGGTGCTTTGCAATACGGAAGTCTATATTAGCTTTCACTACTGCCTCTGTCATAGTCATTGGTTCGTTAAATGTCTTACCTAGACCATGCCATGCTGGTTCTCTTCTTCCCAAGAACCTATCTCCAAATATAACTGCTGGCATAAAATTCCTCCTTCGCCTTCGTTTTTCGTTTGCCGAATCTTACCACGCTGTAACAACGGTTGTCAAATTTCGCCAAGACCAAAATAAAAATGTGCTAACCATCATGAGCATAATATAAAATCTATCGTTTGTATATTTCATAGTTTCTCCTTTAGTTGTTTAGTAATATCTAATAAGTCTTTACTTAATGTTCTAACGTCTATTGTAACATCTAATGTAGCTTTTGTCAAGTTTCTAATCTCTTCTGTAAGTTTGGCTATTTCTATATTAACTTTTAATATCTGTATAGTTTGTCTTAGTATAACGTAATTAATGTATGTAAGAACTACTCCACCAAATATAGTTAATATAGGAAATATATAATCATCCATTAAATTACTTCTATAAGATGTAAGAAAGTAATCCATACTCCAGAACAAATACCAATATTTGTTACAACGAGTATTCTATTCTTCGTTAATGTATTCATGTGTCCTCCTTTAATACCTGTACTTATCTACTGCTCTTGCTATACGTTGTATATCATCTTTCCCGATTAATACTTTATCAGGTAATGTATTGTTTCCTTCTCTGTCTATTACCTGTAAATAGTATGCGTGTCTGAATGGTTCATTACAATCTACTAATTCAATCTTACCACCATGCCATGCCCCCGAACTAATCTCCATCTTCATAAGTCTCCCCCATCATTGACTGATATTCATCCCATTGTGCTTCAAAATCTTCTGGATAAGCAGTCCAATTTTCTTTTAAACTATCTACAACTATATCTATTAGATCACTTGAATCCATTGATTCAATTAGAAAATTAGCTAACTCTTCCATCTTCTCGTCTTGTGTTGTCATTGTCATTAACTACTTCCTCCTCGACATTTAATATTGATTCTACGTCTAGTCTTAATCTTTTAATCTTATCTCCTACGTGTTTACATTCATCAGCTAATCTATCTACATCATTTAGTATATCAAGAATCTCTGATTCAAGAACCCTTCTATTGCGATTCATAAGACCTCCTAGCGGTTTTCCAACCGCTCGTAAATACTAGCGTTTTTGAAAAATTTTGTCAAGCCCTATTGCTTTCTCTGTTTCCTTTCACAAACATAACATATCTTATGACCTTTCTTTATATTTAATTTCACTCCGCATTTGCATTTGCTCCAAGTTCTTCTTGCCATCATACCTCCGTAGACAAAAAGAAGGGGCTATAAAGCCCCCTCTTAATGGTGTTTTGTTATTCTATTGTTATTCTATTTCTTTCTCGTCTGATTCAGGTACAGGTTCAGGTGTATCTAATCCTTCAATACCTGTAAGTAATCTTGAGAGTAAATCGTTTTGAGTCTCCTTTTCTAAATCATCTGCAAATAGTAGTCTAGAAACTTTGACTTTTAGATTGTATCCTACTGGTTCTTCTCCTACTTTAATAAATGAGGAAGCCACTTCCCGAATCATGTATAACTCAGAGTGGTCTACCGTTATTGTATATGTATCTTTATTTGTCTGTGGATCAGTTGTTGCTACGACTGCCCTTCCTACCTTTTCAATTAAATCCATTGGTACTGGAATTCCTGCCGTCTGTTGAGTTGGGCGTAGACTCGATACATAACTACCCCCTCTGCCACTATCAGGCATATCCTGTTCTATCATTAACGTCATACTATCATCTAAGAACAACGCTTCATTACGAGTTAGATTTAATTCTAAGTCTGAAAAGGGATTGCTTTTAATATCTTCTATGTCGTAATCATCCATATAGTTAAGTCCTCCAAGCCCTATCACAGCGAGAGCAAATTAGTTTACTTATATCACGAGTCACCAAAACCATCTTGTAATTGTGTCCTCTAAATCCACATACGAATATCTGTTTAATTATCTTCATAAAGTTCTTCCTGTTCAGCTTTCCTTAACTCTTTTTGCAGCCGGGCAAATGAGATTTTTTCCTGCGAGTCTTTGTTTCCTCGCTCTCTAAAATACCTGTCCTGCTTTTTATTTTTATTTCTCTTGGTTAGTTTCCTATCTCGGTTCTGCCACTTCATAGTGCCATGTGTTCCTCCTTATAGTCTATCAACATGTTCCTTCACCTCTAGTATATTATACTCTAGTAAAGCTATCTTATCATTCAATTCTTGTATATCTGCTGACAGTCTTAGGACAGAATCCATAACGTCTCTATTCAGAGTAAAGTCATGGGAATGTATAAATTGCTCTATGCTATCTATCCTTTGATTAAACTGTTCAGCATACATCATCATTTGTTCGGTTACACTCATATACCTTTCCCCCTTTTAATAGTCCTTCTCCGCCTCGTAGAGCGTTTTTTACCTGTCCATAGTCTCTGACTACCACCTAGAAATTCTAAGCAGTTTTTAATGTGTCCTACGGTATGGTCATAGAAAATGTTCTCAGGGTTTCGTGACTGATCAGAAACCCATCCCCAACTATCTACAGACCAAATAATAGGGTTCCCCTCAAAGTCAGTAGTCTCAAGTAAGAATGATTTCCGTCTACGGAGTAGACTAGTAATTCTTTTCTCAACACCCTTCTGTCTTTTCTTATTGGGATACCATTGCAGGGTAGGTTTAACCCAAGGTGTATACTCTGAGTTTCCAATCGGTATATGTTCTTCTTCGTGAGTCATTCTAATCTCCTACTACTACCAACCACTCTTTTCTATATTAAAAGTGGAGATGAATTCATTCTCTTCTTTAGTCCTAGCATTAACATATTGTTCTTTATTAATTACTTCATAATCTGTAAACTCCCAATCTTCATTAACAGAGTCTACACCGTAATCCCATGTCCTATCAAACAAGTCAAAGTCAGAGTCTTGAATCTTTTCTATCGAACCATCCATATACATTTGATACCCTTTAGGGTTTCCTTCCTCATCAAAGACATCTGGATAATTGTCTGAATCTATATAACTGTAGTAGGTTGCCATACTAGTGGCTCTAATCCTATAGTATTTACTCATCTGTTTTCTCCTTTACTTCTAAGTCATCAGCATCTATATCATTACTCATGTGCCATTGACCATTCATAACTTTAATATTAACATCAGCGTGTAACTTATGCAACTCTTTTCTTAACGAACCATTTATTAATCTATGTTGTTCATTAGTATCAGAAAGTTCTTTTACTCTACTCTTTAAATGTTCTACTTCTCTTTGTAGAGCGAAGACCATTTCTTCATATGATGACATAAGATTCTCCTTTGGTCTGTAATTCTGTTATACTATTTTTATTTATCATTCTCCATCCTTGATTCTGCATATCATATACAGTCATTAGCTGTCGTGATGCAGGATCATATTTCAAACCAGTACCATTAACATCCTTGCTAACTCCTAGTCTACCAATTAATTTTCTCCATTCTCCTGTAGTTCTCTTACGAAATACTACAGAGAATATCTTTCCTTCGCTTTCCTCAATCTTTATTACTGCTTCTTCTAAACTAATCTTCTCCATTCTTTCTCCTATTGTTGTGCCATTTGATGAATTGAACCGTCACACGTTGCCATGATTAGTCCTATAAAAATCATCATTATAATAAAACCTACTGGATTCGTAATCGCCATAAACACCTCCTTTACTTTTTGTTAATTTTAACATAAAGTTTGGGAAGAATCAACGAGCCATTCTTGCTTTTGGATGACGTAATTTACGAGCCTTCTCTATTTTCATATTTGTTCGCCAACGTCTATCTGTTCTGAATGTTCTTGGAGAAGTAATCTTCAGGGCTTTGTTAAATCCTCTTCCGTGAAAGTTTCCCTCTAAGTCACATAGAACTTGAATAACATGGGCTAGTTCATGCCTTGCTGTTTTCTTTGTTTCTTGTTCATCTACAAGTATCCAAGAAGAGAATTGAATTACAGGGTCAGCTATTGTATTGCCAATTGTTCGTCCTGCTGTTACTACACCACAGGTATCTCTTTCTTCTACTATAGGACATCTATCCTTAATCTGTTTATAATGATCAGGGTGTGTCTCTGCCTTCATAAAATCTTGAATCTTGTTACTATAAAATCTATCTTCTATATACTTCTGTACCGTTTGTATCTTAATCTTGTCCTCCTTATGGAGTGCTGTATGTCTCACGCCATTCTTGGGATGCTAAACGATCTACAGGCGGAAAGGGAGTTGGTTCTACCCCATTAAATAAATCCTTTACTACCTGTTTCGATCTTCCTAAAAAGTTTCCTTTAGTGACTTTATTATAGGTTGCCCATGCCCCTACTGCTGAAATCACTACCAGACCTACTGCACCACCTACTACTAATTTTTTATTGTTCATCTATCTATACTCCTTTTTATTTATCTAGGGCAAAACTTGATGCTCCCATCTTAGCACGATTCGCTACGATTCGTCAAGCCCCCTATGATATTTTACTAGAATTGAGTATAATAGTTTAGGAGGTCTATATATGTTTATGAGAAAAATGGGAGGAATCCCTGTACAAACTAAATACGATATTCAAAAGACTCGCCCCATGTCAGATTACTTTGAGGGTAAAGCCCCAATGCAATCAGATAAATTAAAAATACGTTTAATTAATGAGGGCTATCTTGATGAGGAATGTACTATATGTACAAGATCACAATGGTATGGTGACCCCATACCTTTACAATTAGATCATATCAATGGTGATAATGATGACAATAGACTAGAGAATCTTAGATTGCTCTGCCCTAATTGCCATGCACAGACACCACAATATAGATTGAAGAATGAGTTTAAGGATTCGACTCATTCCAATAGAGAAAAAGAAAATCCTAACACAGATCAATAAGGAGGTAATTCCAAGATGAACCCTATTGCAATAATGAATATGGCTATGCTATACTTTAAATTAAATGCTGGACAATCAGCTAAAGCAAAAGCTATACTAAAAGAAGGTATTGATGTAATAACTGTTATGAGTTCTGCTATGAAAGATAATAAAATTACAATGGCAGAGAAGAAAGCTTTGGTTAAAGAGCTTCGTGAATTTAGTAAAGTAGCAATTGACACACTTGAAGCTATCACTATTCCAGAACCAAATAAATAATTGCATTGGTTAAAGAACTACAAGAGTCATAGCAAGCAAGGATACTGCTGTATCTGTGGTTCCAAGACTAATATGATGATAAATAATATAGATTATCTCTGTTCAGGGTTTGGAATGGGGGGATTTAATCCCGGTTCCGATGCGTTTTGTTTGGGTAAGTACCCCAAAATTAGACTTGATAAGAAAGAACATTAGGAGGGGATATGTCTTCAACTAAAACTTATATTATAGAAATTGAATATCCTGCAAAGGAAACACTTAAAATAGAGGCATTAAGTGGGGCATGGGCAGAGATTATAGCGACAGAGAAATGGGAAGCGGAACGTTCTGAACCAATTAAAATAATTAGTGCGAAGGAGGAAAAGAAGTAATATGATGTGGCGATGGACTGCTTTAATAACCTACCTCGTCATTTGTATCTATGACTTTATGGTAGTGCCTATCTATTACGGGGTAGCTAGGATGGGACTTGACCTAGCGGACTACATGTCTCATCTGCAAGCTATTGACGATCCGCTAGTCCAGATGGAGTACCTCAAGAAATTAGTCAGTCAACACGAGCCATTTACTCTGAAGGGTGGTGGACTATTCCACCTAGCCTTTGGTGCTTTATTAACGGGTAGTGTATTTGGAAAGGATAAAGATTAGAAACATTGGAGGATAGTGATGGAAGAAACAAAAGAAAAAGAATTAATGTGTACTAATAAATATTGTTATGTACATAAGGTATTACAAATAATATCTGAAGATCGAGAAGAGATATGTCATAATTGTGGATTTGATTTAAAACCTTGGAAGTCGCATAAGAAGTAACTAGGCGTTTCCGCATTGACAGTTGTCTCCACAAGGGCAACCGCTATCATACATATCCATAACTAGATCAGCTACACAAGTAATACATTCACAAGTGTCTAATTCACATTCACATCCTTCTTCACAAATACACTCTATTTCACATTCACAACTCATTCGATTTCTCCAAAGATTGTTTGCTTGTCGTCTAAAGGTTGTCATTTTTCTCTTCTCGCATAATCAAATATATTTGCATATCATCACAGTCTGTACATTTACATTCAAGATCACAATTACAGTATTGAATTGCCCAACAAATACAGATACCACCAATACGGCAGGAACACATCTTACTCATTCTCTAGAACTTTAAGTGATACGCCTCCTAAGAATCCAAAAATGCCACCGATAACGGCAGTAACAATTTCTGTTGCTTCCATTTTATACCCCATCCATAAAGCGAATACGCTAAATACCGTGGCACATATAATGGCAACTAATATCTGTGGTCTTAATTTTCCTATCATTTCTTCCCCCTATATTCTCGGAACTCTAGACGTTCCCAATACTGTATGGACTCATCAAATCTTTGAGGTTTTAATTTCTTTCGCAGCTTACTAACCCACTTAAATATTAGCACCTATTCCTCCTCTTTTTCTTTTATCGGCTGCTTAATCCAAGCAGTAATCGCCTCTCCTACATTTCCATTATATGGTTGTACATAAGGTTGTTGCATAAATTCAGAAGGAACTTCAATATTATTTACCTTCATATCCATAAAAGAAAAGAACTCTTTAGTTAAAGACTTTGCTTTAGCCTTTCCTCTATCGGAATGTTTGAAGGTACAGAGGTCATCATCATGCTTTGCCCCTAGATGCTGCCCCGCTTCGTTCACTTGCCACGGAGGTTTGTTATTGATAGGTAACCCTATCTCATCTGTTTCCACCTCTACAACAGGCGTATAGCGTACTGATTCCAAAGGTTGTTCTGATGGGAATCCATATTCTCTCAATAGTTGATGATGTTCCGCTACTCTACCTTCATAGTTATTAAGTGTTGTATCTCCATGACCAGCTGCTAAAGGGTCATGACTCTTTTGTTTTTTAAGAATGTCTGTAAAAACATCCATTGTCTTTTCGATCTTTGCTCCAGTTCCGGGATGTTGGGCTTCATATTCTTCAGAGTATGTTCGTTCCTCTTTCCCTTTAACAACCCCATGCTCAGTCTCCGACTGAACTTCGCTGTGATCCCATTCCGTCACAGGTTTATTTAATGATAACCAGTTATCAAAAGACTTCTTAAAATCTATATCTCCTTGAGTTTCTACTATAACATCTACATCAGGAAGAAGGCAACTACCATCTACACAGCTTTGTGTAGGGCGACCACTTCCACTTTTAAGTAGATCAAATCCAGCACCTTGATTAACTCCCTTCTCACAGATAGTTACTTCAGCTAGTTCCATATCATCTACTTGCATGTAAGGCATTAATCCTTTCTGCATGTTCTGTACTTTTGTAGCAGACCCTGCAATACTATAAGATTTTAAACGCCCTTCATTAACTTGATCCCGTACTTTTTCTGCTATACGAGTGTCATCTCTTAGTTCACAAATAAAGAATAGTCCTTTACCATCTACACCACTCTTAAATATTTGTCCCCCTTTGTTTATATATGCGGGTAATGCCCAACCAACTTGTACATCAGAATGTAATACCATTGTATTTCTAGTACGAAAGTTTGCCATATACTTTGTAAAAGCTTTTTCCATAGCTTCTGTTGTTACCATATGCCCTTCCCGATCAATAATTTCTACGGAAGCTGGGCCTCCAACAACCATTGGTTCGGTAGCTTCAAAGTTAGATACTGCTTCAGCATACTTTGGAGCATCTGGAAACGCTCTATGCAAAGTCATAATCTCTGCCTGTGTAGCAAGCCCTGCTTTAAATAACCGCATATATTCATCTAAGGCTCCTGCAATATCTTCTAAAGAGACTCTACCATTCTGTTGTTTCTCTAGAAAATTAATAGACGCATCATCATGTACCCAAGTATAAAAGTCTCGGTTACCGTGTTGTTCCCATGAAGTCTTAGTTAAAGTAGTCATTATGTTAATGTGTATCCCCAAACTACTCCGCTAACTGTTGGTGTTCCTGATGCAGAGATTACTGAAACCTTCTCCCTAAAATCTAGGGGCCAGTTAGTTTCTAGTGTTGCTCCTGCTAAGACAGGGATTCCAGCAGTAGCAGATGCTGTTGTATCTAAACCTACGTACACAATCTCGCCAGCTGAACTAGATTCGTTTGTTATTTTAATCCCTCTAATCTTAGACATTGCTGGACGTTTAACAGAAGTAGACGCATTAGCAGTTCCTGTCCATTCATAATTAATTCCTTGATTACCATCTACATAAGTAGAAACAGTATTTACATCTTCTCGTACTTCAAACATGATCTTATCAACGTAGTAATCTATATTATGTTGCGATCCCGTGGTTACATAAATTCTATATTGCGCCCCTGCGGTTGTTGCAGCAACTGTATAAGCAGCAGTAATTTGTCTAAATGAAGTTGCTAAGTTATCATTTCCTGATGTAGCGAGTACAGTTGTTCCTGCCAAATCTCGTATCTCTATTTTTACATTTCCTGAAGCTGATGCTCCACGATGTTCACATTGAACTGTTATATATTGATCATAAGTACTAAAGGGAAGGGCTGGTGATGTCCAATAAAACCCTTCTCCTGCCCCGCTATTACCGGGATTTATTAGAAGAGAGGCTGCTCCTGTAGCTGCTTGAGCAGTACTGCGGGCAGCGGCTGCCCCCGTTGCTGTATACATTGTCACATCCGTAGCCTCAATACTTGGGTTTGTTACCCAATTTGTTGCTACCTCTCCTTTACCAGCACTAAGTAAAGTACTAGCTGATGTGGAAAGTGCCTGTCTAAAGGGTTGGTATTTAGTGATCGAATGTACAGACTGCCTAGTGCTAGAATCTACCTCAAATTCTTTAATGTCTGTATGCCGTTCATTTGCCATATTGGGTTCCCCCTGTTATTTAATTATCCGAACCATTCCAAAAATAGCTGAAAGAATTACTGTAGTGTGTAAAGCTAGTATGCCCACTACTCCAGTTATCCATTTAGCCCCAAGGAATCTACTTCGCCAATTTTTAATTTGATCTATATCTTCATCCATTCGATCTAACTTGGAACAAATATTCTCCGTTAAAACTGAGTGGGTTTCTATGTAATTATCTAATCTCTCCATATAAACTGCAAGTTTAATGTTTAAATCTTCTGTTACTTGTGTCATGGGTTACCCCAACGCCTTTACTAAAATAAGTATATCCATATCGTTGCCTCCTATGTAAAAGGGGGGCAGAGCCGTGAGAAACTCTACCCCCGATTAGTTTACGATTAGGCGTTTAGATCGCCAATTTTTGCTTGAACCCAAATGTTCTTTACTCGCATTTCACCCATTGTATAGAGTAGACCCCTAACAACGAGAGCATTGGCGGCAAAGTAGTCACGGTTCTCTACGTATTGCGTAGGTTGTGCGACTGCCATTTCAATATAATCTGTGTCCAAAACATAAATGTTTGATCCTAGAACAGCATCGTTAGAAGCTATTGACTTAGGAGTATCCGCATCTGGTAGAATTGGAATTCCCATGTAAGTAGCTAGAACCAGACCAGTTCGTGTACCGGGGAATGTTCTCTCCGATCCGACTCCGACCTGATATTCTTCCTGTCCCATATACCTCTGATTGGAGTTAAGCAATCTTTCCAATCGGAAATACTGATCGTGACCCATAAGAATTAACTTAGGCTCACCACCATTCTCTCTGATTTTCTGAATAGCTGTATCAATCATGGTTAGTGTAAGATCACGCCCTGTACCATTGTTCATGCTGACAGAAGCAGCGGCGTTCCAACCACCAGCAGTTCTGGCGGCAGAGATGTCATAAGCACCAGTAGAAACAGGCACTCCGCCTGCATCTGCACCGTCTTCACTTACAACGTCATCAATAGAAGTAAATCCTGCTCTACTGACAACGAAAGCAGCGTCACCATCAACAGGGGTCTGAGCAAAGGTTTCGCCTGTAAAGGTTACAACCCCTCCAGAAACGCTGTCTACAGTCAAACCTGAGTCGTTAATAACTGCTGAAGCAGATGTGTCATAAAGTGCTATTTTGTCACCAACCCTAAAGTGCGTTCCATAAGATGTTGGAACAGTAATTGTTGCGTTGGTTGTGTTAGAACCAGCTGATAAAATAGAAGCTGATCCTGCAAGTAGTTCTGTGTTAATTTCTTTTACGTGGTCGATCTGAGCATTTTCGTTTTCCAACGCCAGAACGTCCCCAATACCGCCTTCAAGTTGAGCGGTAAAGACGGATTTGACCGATGCACCAAAGGTGGTCGATACTATTCTCGGTAGAGAACTAACCGTCTCAATATTGGAAATGTCTACAGTTGGTAGGTTACCTGTCTCTGTAACAGGTCGGGATCGTCCAGAACCTCTGTCTGTCCTTACCCTCCAACCAGCTGTATTGCCCCATACTACACGGGGAATAGCGTTAAAGAAACGAGTTTGGTTGTTCAGAGCCTGCCACACTTTTCGTCCATAAGTTGTGTTAAAAATCCCGGTGGCGGTATCAACTGTGAATGGAGTACCTACTCCAGCACCTGACTTCATAAAATAGTCAGGGCCGAACACAGAAGAATAAAGTCCACGCTGGGACTGCGAAATATATTCCGCAAGTGATGGATTTGCCATTAAATTCCTCCTCGTTTATTTATTAAAATTAGTTGATCAATTCTCTAGGAAGCCCATCAGTCTCTCCTGCTTCTAGGCGATACTGTATGTTCCTAAGTTCTTGATACGACATGTCCATTAGCTGATCAACAGTATCTACTACTGAGTCAGCACTCTTCTTTAGTGGTGTAGAACCGTCTACACCTAGCCCTATCTGAGCATCCTTTTGGATAACTTTAGGGGCTACAAGACCTGTCTCTTCTCTGAAGCCCATCTTTCGTAATCGATCTTCGGCTTCAGTTTGTACGGCTTTCGCCATGTTTGCCTCATAATCAGCGATTTGCTTTTTGAGGTCATCTAATTGCTTTTCCATACTCTTCTCTTCTACCATGTCATCGTCTTCGTCCTCGCCATTCCCTGCTTTATACATTCCGCCTTTCTCCTCGTCTTCATCAACGATCTCTTCAGCGGAACCTTCGTCTGCCTTTTCCATGTCATCCTCGTCCTCATCTTCCATTGCAGCCTTCAACATTGCTTGAATAGTTGCTTGCTGGTCTTTGATGTCGGACTTAATATTTACTGCTTTCTCTGCATCAGCTGCGCCTGCGGCGGATTTGCCTGCGGATCGAACCTTAGTTCCATCTACATCCAAACCATTATCAGCCTTCAACATAGCAGCGACTTCGGTAGCAACAGCTTTAACAAGGTCTGCTTTTTCAGCAGCCTGTGTTTTTTCCATTTCCTCTTGCTCCTCGTCTTCGTCTTCCTTGGATAGTCTGTAGTCCATTTTTTGTAGAACTTCTGCAACAGCAGCTAGAGCCAAGTTAGTACCTTCCATCTGTTTTTCAACTCTATCGAGTACTTCATCTGCCATAGTGTTTACCTCCTATTTGGTATAAACTTTTGCACTAGCAGTTGGTCTAAGCCACTTCCGACTACCAGTAATTATAAAAATATGTAGTTTAACTATAAAACCACTCTAATTTATTATACTAAAGTTATAGAAAAATCCTACGCTATTCGGATATTTCCTCTACTATTTCCCCTTTTGTTAGGCGTAGAATGTCATTTCTAAAGTCGTATAGAGGAACCTGTATAAGTTTCTTTAATTTCTCACATTGGTTACCTTCAGGAAGAGATGCTTCTACTAAATCAAGTACCTTTCCAACCATACGAGAATGTCTCGCAATAATAAATTCTTGCTCCGCTGTTACCTTTGTTACATCTACCATAGTTTTCTCTCCTTCATTTCTCTAGAACCTTACTATTTTAAAGACTGTCTTTAATTGCTTGCTTTAGAATTTCATTAAAGGAATCTCCTAAGAAATTATCTTCATAAGCTTTAGTAAAAAATTTCGATCCTCCAATACTTGGAGTATTTTGTGCCATATACCAATTACCTTTTCGTGTTTTTATTGGTTTCCAGCCATTGTATTCTCGTATTTGATCTTTAACTTGTATTGTCCTCCCGGATTTTAATTTTCGTGTATGTCGTCTTACTCTTTGTTTGTATATACCGATAATAGGTCGCCCTTCTTTCCCTCCATCAAGGTCTGTAACGCTAGGATCACGAAATCCAACCTCAATATCGTCTGCGCCTATTTGTATATATGCAGAGTCTTTGGGTATTTGATCTGCGTAATCAGGATAGTTCTGCACCATATCAATATACATTTTTTGGGCAGCTGTTTTTAAAGCTGCCTTTGTTGCTTGATGTAATATCTGTGCCGATAAAGCTACCATAAATATCTCCTTATACCCGTATATAATATTATACTGAATTAATCCAGATTTCAGGAATAATGTCTGTAAACTTACTTTCTATATCATCATAACGATTTAAATATAAAGTTTCTTTACCTACGCAACCGTATTTCGGATGCCAATATGTTACAATTTGTTTTGGTGGAGTAAATACTTGTAGTCTCTGTAAAGCAAATTCATCACCACCTTTCATCGTACCACAAATATGAATCTCTCCTGTTCCAATATCGTACTCATCAACTCTATGGAAATGCCCTAACATAACAGAATCAAAATGATCAGGGATAGCTGTGTTACTATTATCTGCTGCTCGTCCATATTCAAATACTGAACGCATTTTAGCAATTGTATTCATAATAGTTGTTCCTGATCCCGCTCCTGAAATAGCGTCCCCATGCATCATCAATACTTTTCTATCATATACATCGAATGATGTAGCAAAACTACGAGGAATCTTAAAAGTTATATTCTTTTGATTAGCACAAAATGCAGCAACCCATTGATATAACATATAATCCCAATCCATATACTTGTCTTTCATTGGTGGTTTCCTAGTCATTCTACCATGATTACCTACAACACATGGCACTTCAATTTCTTGGAAGTGTGGTGCGAAAAACATTATAGCTTGGGCAATTAAGTTTGCCCCTCTAATCATTTGTCCCATACAATGATCAATATTACTCCTAGCTAACTCTTCATGAATATCTCCACTAATCATATCTCCTAACATAGGAACAATTAGTTTATTAACTGGAGCAATGTTTCGTCTTAATTCAACGAGGTTGTAAACTGATTCAGCCCAACCACTTAATCGTTTGTTGAATATATCTATATCATATTGATTTAAACCAATCATTTGATCAGCTTTTACAAAATCTCCTACGTGAGTATCTGTAAGTGGAGCAACTACAATCTGATCTGTGTTACTTTTCCCTTTGTTTATTGGGGGTTTTGGTATCTTAACTGCTTTAAAAGCAGGCACTAAATCTTGAATTATCTCTTCTACTACATCTTTTCTTGCTTCTCTTTTGGAAGATTGTTCATACATCTTCTTCCAATAAACTGATTCAGCCTTAAAGGTTTGAAGTTTTTTATCTATCTTTAAACGTTCTTTAGAAGAATCTAATACATCGTCACTCTCTTCTATCTCAAATTCGGAAAGGATGTCTTTGTCGTGCCAACGTTGAACCGTTGTTCGATGAACTTCCACGCCGTATTCTTCTAGTATCCACCTCGCTATTCCCGTCCATGTCTCTCCTGTCGCTCTCTTTCTTCCTATTTCTAATCTTGCCTGTTCTGGAATCATAAGTCCTCCTTACCTGTAATGTAATTACCTTGCCACATGTAATACATGACAAGTCTTGATCTGCGTTTACACGCATCTTACCTTCGCATTTGGGACACACTATAACAGAAAAATTATTTTCCGTCAAGTGCTTTATCTTTCATTAACTGTAATATGGCATTGGAAACTGGATGTATGGGCTGATCATCTTCTTTTGCTATATTATATAAGTGACCCATAGCTTTCTCAAATTCAGTATCATAATACTCATCGTCTTCATCCTCAACATCTAAACGTGCCGTTCTTTTTAGGTCATCAGTATTATCATAAGGCCCCCATGCCATTGGTTGTTTTGATAAGGCAAAAGCCCTACTTTGTCCTACACTATTATCGGGGAGAGAGCCTTCACCACCTGTGGGTGGGTTTGCGTTTTCTTCCATTGAATTCCTCCTCTTCTTATCTTGATCTGACAATATCTTAATTTTATTTTCCATATCTCTTTGCTCTGCTAATACAGCACTTTCAGAAGGTAAGTCACCTGTTCTCTCTACAGGTTTTTGTAAATCATCTTCATCTTGTTTTAACAACCATTCTACTAATTCTAGTCCAGCAGACTTCTTAACTGCCTTTTTAGTAGGTGATCCATCTGTTAAATACACCCCTAACTTTTCAACTCCACTTCGTTTCTTCTTGCTTTTTGCTTCCCGTTCTCCATAGGTTGGAGAGAAGATTCCTGCATTAGTTGATGTGAATACGGTTCCTCCAAAGGAACTCCCACTACTATCACCCCCGTCACCTTCTTTATGTAGATGCTGATGTGAATGAGCGACAGGATGTTGGGGTTTACGCTTTACTTCTTTTGGATCATCGTTAACATACGGAGGACTGCCTTTTGTATTTTCTTGTGGGGCTTTCCTGTAGTTCCGTTGTTCTGGATGTAAATAAGATTTATCTTTTAGAAGTTTTGCAGTAGGAGTATCTTCTGTCCAATCAAGTCGTTTTCTACGAGTTTTATCTCGTGGTGGGTAAGATGGATGATTTGTTAAAGGTCGTTCTACTAAGTGTGGTTTTTCCCCTTCCAAGATTTGACCAATTTCTGTTTTTGCAAATCCAGCAGCGTGGGCTGCTCTTGCAACTTCTTCTGCCTTCTTTTTAGATTCAAAAGGCCCTTGACTTCCCCAATACCATTTACCATCTTTTTCTTTAATTGGCATTAGGCTTCGTCTTCATCGTCATAAGAACCGTCTTCAAAAGGATTATTTCGTCCTGCTGGTTGATATGATACACTAGGATTCGTATCTTTATTATTATCTAATCGAGCAAAGGTAGCTTTCTCCACAGAAAGAACACTTCCTGCTCCTCCAAGGTCAGCTACATAATGAACACCTTCATTAGTAAACCAAAGCTTCTTGGCATCTGGAGATAGTTCTTTAACTATTGGAGCAGTAAAACCTTTCTCTAAAAGTGATCCAATCCATGTTTTTGATAAGGCATTCTTTTTATCCTTACGCAATCCTAACATACGTTCAGAAGCTTTTCGTTCTCTTGCTTCTGCGTACTCATCTATATCACGTTCTTCACCGGGAAGTTTCATGGAAGCGTCCGGGGTTATTCCCCCTGTTCGTCCATTGTACTTTCCTTCAGCTTTTAGTAACATTGCTTGCATAGGCATTCCACCACCTTCACCACCTTCTGCTTGTTGTTCCATTTGAAGTTGTTGCATTTGGAATTGTTGTTCTTGTTGGGCAACTTCCATAGCTTGTGCTTCGCCTGCCATTTCAGCAGATGGAACCATGTCACCAGAGATCATGAACTCAGCATCTTCTATAGGAACACCTTCCTCTTTTAAGGATACCGTAAAACCTAATCCTGCAAAAGCGGTTACAATTTGCGCCCTTTGTTGAATAAAACTAAGTTTAGTTGCTTCTGCTTTTTCTTCAGGGTTAGGTAAATCTAATGACCAATCAGTAATTCCGAATGCATCTAATAGACGAGGGAATACTTTCTCTTGAAACATTCTTTGATCTGCTTCAACAACACGACTCATAACAACTAATTGTTGTGTTTGCGTAGATAATCCTCCAAAAGCTTCAGGTGCGCCCTGCCATGCAGGAGTAACACCCCACATAGATGCAATTCTTTCTCGTATCTCTTCCCTAACAGGGAGATAATCCATCTCTTGTAAGGTATGGAATAGTCTTACAAGGTCTACTCGACCCCGTTGACTTCTAGCAGATACTGCTACCATAGGTATATAGTTAGGGTCTACACGAGTTTGTGCTGCTATATGCGCCCGTTCTCGGCGTAGTGATTCGGGATCATCTGTTGTAACCATTAACATAGAAGCAGGCATCTTTCTTTCAAAGAAATACCTATATAGATTTTTATCCATTCCAATAAGAGTTAATGTCTTTTCAAATATAGTAAGTAATGGACTCCACCCATAAGTTTCCGATGGAGAAAATTTAGACATGTGAATAACTTCATCATCAAATAAATAAATATGCTGATTCCTGTGATAATATTTATACATGACCGAATACATTTCCAATCCGCAGTCGGGTTCAGTACATTTTCCTCTGGACTCATGGAGTTCTTCTCGATGGATCGGACATATAAAATGTGCGTTTTTCGGTAAGCCAGCAACGTCAAGGTCGAATTCGACCAAGGCTGGATTGAGTCTTCGTACTTCTTTAACTTTGGATCGAAGTTTTCCGTCTTCTCCATGTTTATATTCCTTATGTAAATATAAAAAACCGTCATCAATTGAATTCACATCAAAATGGAACTGTTTTAATACTTCTTCTAAAGACTGATCAAATATATTACAGTCCACTAAAAATTTATCAAATCTATCTTTTTGTTTTTCATCAGGACGATCAACTTTAGGTTTCCAAATAATGCCTCTTCTAAAAACTTCTCCAGTAATATGATTTAAAGGGGTTCGTACTTCTTGTACTGTCATACAGACTGTCTGTAAATCTTGAACTAATTGTTGTCTGTACGCCATTTGATGACGTACCCAAGTATTAACTACATGATCTAGTCCAATAGTGGGGGCTTCACCTGTATCCCCCGCCGATTTCATTAGAGACATCATATTTACTTGCTCATTAAGATTAATTAATGATTGAGCAAACTGTGGTACTTCGGGTAAATATTCAGATAATTTCATTTATTGCTCCCTACCTAGATTTGTCATATCCTGCATCGATACTAATTTTAGAATTGAGTTCATTGCTTTTTCCTTCAGTTCATAATCTTTTGAATAAGAAGTTTCCCTAATCACTTGGGATTTCTCTTCTTCCAAAGCTGTAATTTTTGTATTTAAATCTTGTATTTCTTGGTCTTTTTCTAGGAGTTCAGCTTCAAATTCAGCTGCTCCTGTTCCATAAGTAGCATTTGCTAAGATGCCTAATCGCCCCGCTTCTTTAATAAGGGCTATAAATTCCCCTTCAGTTAACACTTTAACTGCGGGATTCTCATCATCTATATCATCTTCTAAATCTATATTTTTTAGACCATCACTCCAACTATCCAATATCCTCCATGTCTGTGTCGTATCATCTTTCATTGCTATATACTGTACTTCTCTATCTCTTAACATATTTCCCATAACCATACTTTACTCTCCTTTTACTTTTTTAGATGCAGGATCACCTCCTTTACGCACCAAAAGTTTTTGCTAATACTCCGGGGCTATACCCCACTACCACTCTATTTCCCTTCACTACAACGGGGGTTGTGCGGTAACCTTGTTGTACTAACTCTTTTAAATATTTGTCATTCGTAGAAACGTTTCGTTCCTCAAAATCTATTGAGTTATTTCGCAACCAAGACTTAGTTGCCATACAAGGCCCTCACCCGTTAGATGTATATATTATTGTACTCATTTATGTATTTATTACTCCTATCATGATTGTTGTTACCAAACTTAAAATGGCGATAAGGACTGCTAGTTGAATTAACAGTCCCCATATATCTGAATTCCAACCCATTGCATCACCTTTACTCGTTGGTTAAAGTACTTGTAGGTGCAGCAGTAACGACTTCAACGTTGTCGCTTACATTCCAATTGGCAGCTGTTACACTTTGATGTATCTTGAATTCCTTAGTAGCAAATCCATCTGAGACACCAGCGTTACCACCACCACCTATTTCATTAAGTTTTATAGTTAATGTGCCGATTTTCATTCGGTCAAATACACATGCGCCCCCTTCAGTAAATAAATTTGAAAGGGTTAGTTTATCTATTTTCCCATTTTTATTGCTGGTTGGGGCATCGATATGTATCCTATCATATGATCCGCCCGAAGTGACCATCGCTTCAGCCTGATGATGTCCACCACCGACTGCCCTCATTCTTGAGGTTCCCGGTGATTGATTAATTGATTGCCCGTCTGAGGCGTTTCCAATTACGTTAATCGTATGCGCCGTAATATTATCGAAATACATAAACGTACATCTCGACTTCTCGATCAGTAATTCGCCCACCTCTAGAAAAGTAGGGACTGCATTCTCTCCAGCTACTACTGTTCCACCAAACAATACTGCTGTAGCCGCAGC
>PVBE011080151.1_pt1 | contig 31108 bp, 27 predicted proteins | sample 1631181 | NCBI WGS metagenome assembly PVBE01 (sample SAMN08397723, study PRJNA350692) | Marine metagenome, whole genome shotgun sequencing project. | isolation source: water | place: Pacific Ocean | collected 2012-04
GATAGAAAAAAAGCCCCGCTAAAAACTTTGACTCAATCCGACTTTAAACAATACCTGGGCAAATACTGGTATCCCGGAACCATGCACATGGAAAACCACCAGACAGGCAAAAGCACCCTTATCACTTGGAAGAATTATAAGTTCCAAAATGGTCTTAAAGATAAAGACTTCAACAAAAATAGCCTTAAACGCGCGCGATAAACATGTCCTCAGAAAAATTGCACCAAATACGATGGGTCTTTCTGCTTATCCTTGGTGTAAGTTTTCTATTTCGCCCTTCACCGAAAGTTTTCGCCCATGAAATTTCGGGTTATGCCGCTGGCGAAGTCCGCCTTTTTCCCAATCAAGCCTTATATTCAAGCCAGAATGATCAATCCTCCTCTTTTTCAATTTTTCCGGAATATTATCACGAATTTGAAAGTGGAAGCAGTTTCACCTTCGCGCCTTTCTTTCGACTAGACAGCGGGGATCAAGAGCGCACTCATTTCGACATTCGCGAACTCACCTTCTTATGGCTCCAAGAAGATTTTGAACTGAGAGTTGGTGTCCGAAAAGTTTTTTGGGGAGTCGCCGAAACCATCCATCTGGTGGACATCATCAACCAAACCGACCTCGTGGAAAATATAGACACAGAGGACAAACTCGGCCAGCCCATGATCAATTTTTCCATTCCCAAAGACTGGGGAACGATTGACATTTTCTGGATGCCTTTTTTTCGTGAACGTACTTTTGCGGGAACCGGAGGAAGGCTACGAGGAGCCACCGTCATTGACGAAGACCGCACCCAATATGAAAGTGCCGCTGAAGAATGGCACAGTGATTGGGCATTTCGCTATTCCCATACATTCGATGATCTCGATATAGGCCTCTCACAGTTTGTGGGAACCAACCGCGATCCCACCTTACTAGACGGAACCGACTCCAGCGGCAACAGCATAAAAATTCCAAAATACGAACAAATAAAACAGACCAGCCTCGATGCTTCTTATGTGATTGGAGAATGGCTATGGAAGCTCGAATCCATTTATCGCACCGGCCAGGGCAATGACGATTATTTTGCCTGGGTAGGTGGATTCGAGTACACATTCGTAGGAATGCTCGGCTCAAACATGGACTTCGGTATGATCGGCGAATGGATGTTCGATACAAGGGAAGATGAGGCCTCTACCGCGTTTGAAAATGACATTGCTACTGGCCTGCGCCTCGCTGTAAATGATGCGGCAAGCACGGAAGCTTTATTGGGATGGGTGCAGGATTTGGATACTTCCGCACGCTTCCTGTTCCTTGAAGCCAGCCGAAGGTTCGGTGATAACTGGCTATTGACTGCTGAACTACGCACCTTTCTCAACCAGCCTCCTGAAGATTTCCTATTCGAACAACACGATGATGAAGTCATGCAAATAGAGCTTTCCTATTATTTCTAACAGTAAGCCGTATTGTTAGTAGCAACCAAAGCCCTATCTGCGTAAATATTAGTATTCTGTCAGTGGTATTTGGCAGTATATTTTGTATAATTGTGTTATTCATTTAGAAACCCCTTTTGAGGCCCCATGCCAGATCAAATACTCATAAGAAACAACTCTCACAGCGCATGGAATCAACTACGAAAAGCAATGACACTATTCGCTATGTTGATGATTGTAGGAACAATTCACCTGAATATAGCCTGGGCCGCCAGCTATGTTGACATCGGCAACGGAACGGTGCAAGACCAGAAGTCTGGCCTGATATGGCAACAAGCCGACTCATACCACGAACTTAAAAAAGGAATGAACTGGTATGAGGCTCTGGAGTATGTCGATTCAAAAAATTCTGAGAAGTTCGCCGGTTTTGATGACTGGAGACTCCCCACGCTGGCGGAATTGAAATCTCTATACGATCCATCGCGCCCCATCAAAAGCAAGGATAACGAGAGAATCGGGTTACCCAACGCGTTCAAAAACGGCGGCAGTTATTATCTGTGGACCAACACTGAAAGAGGACTCGACAACGCCTGGTATTTCGGACTCGGATTCAAAGAAGACTATTTCAATCTCAAAGAAATGGGCGACCTGGACCAAGGAGTTAAAATGGTTCGGGGAAAACCTGTTGATAAATAAATACTTTTTTCGTTAAAATCTTTAAGGCCACATCCATGCTTCGTTCCATTTATTTAAAATCTAAAGCGAAGTATTAAGCATCTCAATATCTATTCAGGAGGTTAGTAAAATATTACTCTTAAATTAACCTGCATGGCGAGTCATAATTCTCCCGGCAACTGGTAGAAATTCATATGGAACGCCCTGACCCCAGAGGTACCTGCATGAAACCGTTTCGTCGCTCACCAACTGGCCTGAGTTGGCCTGTAAACTTTATTGTCTGTGCATCCGTCCTGTTGCTGACACTGGTACTCATTCCGGAATCCGTCTTGTCGCAAGGCGGACACGATCACCACGGCGGTGGAGCGGCCCAACCGGGTAGCGAATACCGTGTTGACGAAAAACCAATGGAACATCACCATCATGATGATGGCGGTGGTGAAGGCGATTTGTTTCGCACGCGGGGAGCGCACGACGATTTAGGAGCCTCTAAACCTGAAATGGTAAAGGACGAAGGCCTGCTTGCCAGAGGACGTAACATCTATCTCCATATGTGCGTCTTCTGCCATGGAAAAGACGGCAATGGCGGTGGTGCGGCGGTAGAATATCTTTATCCTTGGCCAAGGGATTTTCGCAGAGGAATATTTAAATTTAGATCCACACCCACCGACACTCTGCCCACAGACGAGGATTTATACAGGACCATTATTAAAGGTGTGCCTGGAACATCAATGCCTGCATGGGGCGATGCTTTAACGCCACAAGACACATGGGCGCTCATTAATCTGATTAAAAACTTCTCACCCCGCTTCAGCAAGGAACCTCAGGGAGAAAAAATCAAAGTAAATAATCTTACGCCAGCAACCCCCGAATTGATAGCCAAGGGCAAGGACCTTTTCACTAAACAGAAATGTGCTAACTGCCATGGAGAATCATTACGCGGGGATGGCGAACTGTCGGATTCGTTGTTTGATGCATGGAAACATGCCGTATTTGTGCACGACATAACAGTCCCCAGTTATTACAAAGGTGGCTTTGCAGAAGAAGATATATTCCGAACTCTGAGTTCCGGACTCGATGGCACTCCGATGGGTGCTTACTCGCACTTGCCAGAAAACGACCGCTGGGCACTGGTACATTACATTCGCTCCCGGTTCACCAAGGAATTTATAAAAGCTGCATTTGAAACGGACATCTATTCTTTCCGCAAAGACTTCGAAATAAATACGGATGTAGACAGCCCCATCTGGGATGGAGTCAAAACAACGAATCTGGTATTGCGACCACTTTCGGCCAGACGTGATGCGGTAGAGGTTGTCAACTTCGCTTCCGTCAATAATGGCGAACAACTTGCCATCCGGTTAAAGTGGGAAGACCCGACCAAGAACGCGTTTTCCGAATTGACCCATGATGTTTTCCGCGACGGCGCAGCGGTCCAGTTCGCCCTTGGCGATGTTACCCTGCACACGCACGGACACAACGAACCTTTCTTTGGAATGGGCAATCGCGGGAAACCAGTCAACATCTGGCACTGGAAATCCGGCCTTGAAGAAACGCTTGAAGCTGAATCGGATATGGAGTACTCCACCGGAGGCGTTGATATGGATGCACTTATTTTCGGAGGCGTTATGTCAAACCCGGTCTTCCGGCTTAACGCAACGGGAGATAACGCGGTTGAAGAACTAAATGCCGAGGGATTCGGCACGGTCACTCCCCAACCTACTGAAAACCAGAATGTAGAAGGCTATGGCGAATGGAAAGATGGCATGTGGACGGTCGTGTTCTTGCGCGATATGCCCAAAACAGGAAAATGGGATGCCGATTTTACTCGCAAAGAACCGAGCCTGATCGCCTTTGCAATTTGGGACGGACTTAAAGAAGACCGCAACGGACGTAAAGTAATAAGTGTCTGGCAACGCTTGAACGTTCTCGATAAATAGTTTTGAGGCTCCTCTGGTGACAGCCTATCGCACAGTCAGGGGTCGGCTCATAATTGCTTGTGCAGTAATTTTCTGGATCAGCACCCTGCCCAACTTGTTCGCCCAAAGTATTCCAGCAAGTACTGATGCGGGAGAACTGCACAACCTCATTCAACCTCACCTTCCCCACCCCCTTGCAGAAGACAATCAACCCGTCGATACTCTCGATGTGGCTATCGCACTGAATCAGAATGCAGAACCTGTTGTGTTTTCAATTCCAGGATTCCACTCACTGGGATGCGCTAAATGCCACGAAGGAGAATCACTTCACCTCAAAGCCGCTGATCGAATGCGCAGGGTTTTGGCACGACTCAAAGCGATCCAACCCGATCTAACAGCAGTGCCGCTTCGTCAGTACATCATTCAATCCTGGTCCGATGCCCTGCTCGCCCCGCACCAACTGGCCCACGCTACATTCGACACCATTCGCATTTCGCCTGCCGCCATTTTAATTGATGACAAAGCATATCAGGAAGCGACACACCTTCATGAATCCCTTCACCTGACTCAAAAATTTGTCGGCCCGGCCAACGAGTTGGAAGCCTACGGACTTAATATTATTTCCGATCCGCGTTTTCTGATTTTAAATTTCCCTTATTTCGAAGATGTGGTAAAAACATTTTTCATGCCGGACTTTCATCTGGTTCTGAACGATTTTTTTTCGCGTCCGGTCAAAGAAAAACTAAACGTCCCGCGAGAAGTTCAATGGTTCCTATCTCCCTTCAGTGCAGAGCAACTTGAACAACTGAAGCAATCGATAGAAAAAATGAAACCTCTGTTAAGCGAAGTCAGCCGCTTAAATCGCGAGCACCCAAGAGAAAGTGCCTACCTGAGTGAACAGGCCGGGAACCCCGCCCTCCTTCTTGAAATCGTGGCCGCCCATCACCTGCCCATCCCAGCATCCTCCATCTCGACAGAAACCCGGCGTAAAGCGTTTGAGCTGTTCGAGCTACAGATGAATAAAACCGACAACACGCGTCTGGGCTATAAAGTGAACCGAAAAAAAGAAGCTCTTCTATTCATCCAGCATCACTTAAAAGTGACGGCCCCCATCACCCGGCTGGCACTCTACTTCCAGCTTCTAAAGCAACGTTTCGTTAAACAGGATGGGAAAATCGCACTTGAAGTGAAGGAACAAGAAGAATTCAAAGCTTACACCCTGTCAAAAATTGAAGGCATCAGAAAAATGATCAACTACAAGGGACTCAGTAAGATTGAACGGGAAGCGGCGCAGAAATTAATCGGGCGAAATTAAAAAAGCCCCAACCCTGTCGTTGAGACAGGAACCGGGGCTTTAGGAAAATTTCTAGCTATTAAAGGCGATGCGCGGGGGTGATAGGCGCCGGGCCTTTCACATGGTCCTGCAACGTCTCGCTCTGAACCTTCTGCTGAAGATTGATCAATCCGTCAATCACCATTTCAGGGCGTGGCGGACAACCCGGGATATAAAGATCCACCGGGATGATCGTGTCGATACCCATCACTGTTGTGTAATTGTCGTAGAATCCGCCAGAAACTGTGCAGACTCCATAAGCGACCACCCACTTAGGCTCTGTCATCTGATTGTAGACTTTCAGCAAAATAGGTGCCTGCTTGTGACTGATGGTACCCACTACCATGAGCAGGTCTGCCTGGCGCGGTGAAAATCGCGGAAATGCCGCTCCAAAACGATCCAAGTCGTACCGGGGACCCGCCACAGACATAAACTCCATCCCACAACATGCGGTGATGAACGGATAGATAAAAAAAGAATATTTCCTCGCCCAGTTAATCGCCTGCGTCATCTGCGTTACGATGACATTATTTCCCAGGGTCATTTCCAAGTCAGATTGGTATAATTTGCCCATCCCATCAACTCCTTTACATGCTAGTTACTATTGAACTTTTGTATGCCCCCCAATATAAAAGATTTCCCGCCAAAAGCAAGGAAATCCCTCCCGCCAGAACCAATTTTCCGTATCCTGTCGTCACTTAAAAGAGATAACTCCATCGCACACTTGAGTTACGTTATTGCTCAAACGGCGAATGAAATGTATAATGGCATCACCCAAAAATAACGGAACTCAGTGGAGAAGCAATACCATGCATTACGAAGGCAATAAAGAAGCTAAGGGTTATACCAAATCGATTTCCGAAACCGAGCAACTGGTTCGGGCCAATCTGAGCAAGGACGAAAAAACCCTTGATATAACAGCAGGTTATGTCAAGGAATACGGCGCCAAGGACATCTCGAAATTCGAGTTTCTTAGTGAATTAACGTCGCTGGCCATGGGCACCAACCTCATGGGTCCCCAAGGAGTGAAGTGGCTGGCCCAGTCCAAAGTACTGGTGAACCTGACCTCGCTCAACCTGTTTTATAACCAGATTGGTAACGAAGGGGTAAAATATATTGCGGTATCTGATAATCTGCTGAGCCTGCAGAATCTGATCATATCCGATAACGCCATCACTGACGAGGGAGCCATCTATTTAGCCAAGTTTCTGCCGCTGTTCACCAACCTGACCCGGCTCGATATACGATTGAACAAGATCAAAGAGGAAGGTAAAGAAGCACTCCGTAAAGCGCAGGAAAAGACCAATCTGAAACACCTGCTTCTGGACAAAGTCGAAGGCTTTCAGGTCAAAGCCTGACCACTCCCCGTAGGAATATATCCTGCGATGCCCAACCAGTTCCCATCTGCTTGAAGCGTTCTATTAAAAAATAGTTACTCTGTTTTCTTTGAAGAAGCTGCATCCTTTTCCTCTTGAAGAGGTGGTGGACTTTTCCCCCAAATTTTTCGGCTGGCCTGTTGAATTTTTTCATGGGCGCCATCGGAAAACAATCCGGATATGATGCCCAGGGGGGTGCTCCATCTATACATTTCCAAGCTCAACGAAAATTTTTGGGGACTCTTTTAGACGTTATTCAGTTTTATCCGGTCGGCATCGAACACACTACGCGTATCAATGAATTCGATTCCTATCCTGTCCAGACACTGCTCTACAGATTTGCGATTGTACACAAGCTTCCACAACAGGTTGCCCATCTCCTGAACATTCTCCCGTAAATTAGAAAGACCGTCGTCGCGAATGACCTGGAACAAGTCTAATCCGATAGCCTTCCAGCGTTCGTTCATCCCACCGCATTTTTGGTAAAACTCCAGTTCCCTTTCAACCATCGGCCAGGTCCTGCGTAAAGGATGAGCCTTGATCGAAGCGGGAAACTGTCCCGCAAAATCACGCTCGATGGCTTTCACTTTGCCCAGATTCAGAAGATATCCTGTCAATTTGCCGTGAAGTTTTTTCATACTATGGATCTGCTCAGTCACCGGACCGATCCATTCGCCGCGCATCTCTCCAATCAATAACGGATTGGGATAGTCATTCAGTAATCGGCCCTGAATAGATTCCAGATTGCGGTAGAACTCTCTCAAAACAGCATTGAGATTACCGACGGTGACCGGATCATCCAGAGTTCTCGTTTCCTTAAGAGAAACGCTTTCCATCTCCAGCATGCGGTTTGAGTTTTCGATGAAGTTGATCTGGGGAATGTCAAGTAGACGGGAAAACGTTTCCGGAGAAACAGCCATATCGATATTGTAATTATCAGTGATCCACTGCCTCGTCCGGCGGCACTTCACCACATCGCGCAGAAAATTGACCAACTGTTCAAGCGGTTCACCGGTTTGTTCCAATGGGTCTAGGTTCTGCCCGTTACCGAGAATTTTTTCTAAAATACGTTTGGGGTCGCGCACAAAATACCCTTGGAGTGAAAAATCATTTATCCCATTTTAGACGCGGGAAGTATCAAAAAACAAGATAGATCGAAAGGGCAGGGCGGATGTCTGAATGTCATGGCCCTGTGAGATATTTGAATCATTTTTGTTTGTTTTATTCTCTACAAAAATTGATATAATCCTTTTCGAATATGAACCCACACCAGAGCAATCAAAAATAACCAGCCACTGAAAAACTTTTTAAACAGCTTGTAAATATGAATATTTTCTAACGAATAATTGAAGCTTAATGCGCCGGGATGGTGAAATTGGTAAACACGCAGGACTTAAAATCCTGTGGCCGCAAGGCCTTACGGGTTCGATTCCCGTTCCCGGTACCATCTCAAAGGCTTCGGTAGTTTCCTGTTAGGCGCTAATTCTCGGTTTTGGTTTTGCCCGTTAGAAATTCTAGTACATCTTCAGCGGCTTGGGTGCCGTCACGAATACAGTCCGGAATACCAATCCCCGTATACGCGCTTCCTGTAACATAGAGTCCGGGAACAGCTTTTAACTCTTCCCAAACCGATTCGATCAACGCGGCGTGTCCCACCTGATATTGCACATTGGATTTTTTATTATGAAATACTTTGAGAAATACCGGCTCACGATCGATTCCCATGAGGTCTATAAGCTCCTCGCGCACCATGGTGCCGATTGCGTCTTCATCCTGTTCGGCCAAATCTTCCCGCATCGCTCCCCCTATAAAACATCTCAGCATGACACAGCCTTCGGGAACCCGCGCGGGAAACTTGGATGACGTCCACGTGCATGCCAGAATGCGCTTCCCTTCTGTTCTGGGAATGACGAACCCGAAGCCGTCGAGCGAATGTGGAAAACCTTCCTTCTTATAGGCAATGGAAACTGTGGCCGTGGAAACGTATCGAATGCGGTTGAGCAGTTCAGTGACTTTGGGAGCAGTCTGTTCAACCAGACGCGCCGTTATATTTGCTGGTGTTGCCAGCATGACCGCGTCTGCACTCATGGAACTGCCGTCATCGAGAGCCAAATCCCAGCCCCCCTCATTGCGGGAAAGACCCGCCACCTTCGTTCCAGCACGAAAGGTGATGTTGGTTGCTTTTTCAACCAGCGTCTCAACCATTTCATCCAATCCGTTTTTAAGCGTCATAAAAAGAGAGAACGGCTGTTTTCCCGCTGGCGCTTTCACCTGATGCATCATCTGTTGCCGCTTTCGTGCCAACATTCCCAGAATAAGAGAGCGATATTTCTGCTCTGTCTGCACAAACACCGGGAACGTGCTGTTGATGCTCATGAGTTCTGGATCAGATGCATAGATCCCCGCCAGCATAGGCTCTGCCATTTTCTGAAGCGCTTCTTCACCCATTCGTCTTCTCACAAATGACGCGAGACTTTCATCATCATTGCCCTTTTTTTTGGGGATAAACAAATCCATTCCCATGCGAATTTTCGCCGACCAGCTAAATAAAGGACTAAAGATAAAAGGCATGAACTTGGTAGGAATCATTAGGCTCAATCCATCGGGCATGGTCACCAGTTTATTGTTGAGATAAACATAAGTGCTTGGATGGTCTGGGTTGGTTCCTGTGAGACGGTCAGCGAGGCCCAGCTTCTTGCACAACTCAATGGCCTGTGGTTTTTGTGAAATAAAAGAGTCGGGTCCGTGCTCAACGATGAATCCATCGAATCTCATCGTCGAAATTTTTCCACCAAATTTTTCAGCAGATTCGAGAAGGACACACTCAATGGAGGCGCCTTGGGCGATGACTTCATGAATGCGATAAGCCGCAGCCAACCCGGCGATACCACCACCTATGATGACGATTTTTTTCATTTGGATTAAATGACAGTTTTATAATAACAGTTCTAAGTCTCCCCAGCCTCCCACGCTTCGCTCTGGACAGGCCTCTTTAAAAAGAGGGGTCCATTAAAGTTCCCCCTTTTTAAAGCCGAAGGTGCTCGGCAAAGTAGGGGGTTAGGGGGATTTAAAATCAGAACCGGACCACTTCCAAGTTTTTGAAGCGAGGCGAATCAGTGAGGAAAATACAATCTTCGTAAAGCAGGTGATTCCTCCTGAGGTCTATTTTCTTAAGTGCGGTCAAATTGGGAGTATCGTGCAAGGAATCAAGACCATCACGCGTGATGCTGTTGCCGTTCAAACGCAGTTCCTGCAACTTTCCAAGATGCCGAGACAAAACCAAAGTTTTTATCGCCAAATCCCCAATGGAAACATCGCCAGCCTTGAGGCTGGTGAGGTTAGAAAAATTTCCAGAAGCGGCCAGATGCTGGATTCCTTTTTCTTTAATTTCGTTTTTATTGAGAGTGATTTCCTCCAGATTCTTCAGAGTCGCCGATTTCGCTAACGCCAAAATACCCGCAGGCATAATTCCGCAGTTCTCAAGATTCAGGCTGTTCAAACCGGAGAAAGCTTTCGACTCCGCCAGGATAATCGCCCCCCGGTTCCTGATAGAATTATCCATCAGATTAAGCGACTTGAGGGATGCCAGGTGCTCGCTTTGAGCCAACGCGTTGAGCCCAACATGGTCAAAATGATTATTTCTCAATAACAAAGTTTCAACGCCTGCCAACTGATCTGACCGAGCAAGAGCAATCAGTCCTTTATTCTCCAACCGTTTTCCACTGAGGTTCAATTCGGTTCCCGAAAGATGTCTTTTTATAAGAATACGAATACGCAAATCCATAAGAGCCGTTGCGGTGGAGAGATTATAATTATTATCGTGCAGTTCAAGAACTGTTAGCGATTCCAGATTTTTTGATTGCGCGATGGCGCTTGCGCCTTCGTTACCTATAGAGTTTGAATCAAGCATTAATTGCTCTAAACCGGAAACCATGGGGGACCTTGCAAGCGCTCCTGCACTTTCGTCACCGATCTTGTTCCAGCCCAGATTAAGATGTTTGACAGGAGCAAACGCGCCCGTCTGTAACCAGTCGGCAACGGTATCGTCTCCTATTTGATTACGACGCAGATTAAGCCGCGACAACGAAGCGGTGGCCGTGCCATCAGGAAATTGAGTCAACCGTTTTTCACCAATCCGGTTCAACTCCAGGTCAAGCGTTGACAGCTGGCTTAAGTTGCCCGACTTGATTAAAGCCAGTGCTCCCGAATCGCCAACCTGATTTTTAGTTAAATTGATTATTTTCAATTTACCCAAGGTTTTAGATTCGGCAATAGCAAGCGCACCATCATTTCCAATCTCGTTCGAGTCCAGAATCAAGGTGGTGAGGCCCGCCAATGAATCACATTGTGCCAAAGCTTCGACGCCTTTACAGGTAAGCTCATTAAAACTCAGGTCCAGTTGGGTCAAATGCGATAAATCTTTCATCCGCGCAAGAAAAAGAACACCGGCATCACCCAACCGCTCATAACTTAGATCAAGACAGGGGTTTCCAGTAGCGACACTCTTTTGCAACAAACTAACAATATGTAAATCGTTTTTATTGGGTTCCATGTTCGGGTCAGTCTTCGGAAGGACAATCGGATTTAAATACGGTAAGGCTATTGAGCCTGTTCGACTCCTGCATCAACTCTAATCCTTCAGGGTCGACAAGGTTATATTTCAAATTAAGTTCACATAAAGCAGGAAGGCCCGGTGCATTGGCCAGGGCTTTCATTCCTTCATAACCAACACGATTGGCATCGAGATGCAAGGTCTTCAAGTTTTTCAATTTCATAGAATTCGCGAGCGCACATGCTCCCCGGTCGCCAACCCGGTTAAATGACAGGTCCAACGTTTCCAGATTGCCTAGTGTGTCCGACTCGGCCAAGGCAACAGCTCCATCGTCAGAGACTCTATTGGTATACAAACTCAAGTAGCGCAGTTTGGTGACCTGCTTCGATTCCGCCAGCGCTATGGCCCCCTCATCGCGAATGATATTTTCGTATAACCACAGCTCTCTCAGTGGAGCAAATATTTCCGCCTGAGCCAATTCCTCCAAACCTAAATCCTTAATCTTGTTTGTGTGCAGATAAAGGATCTCAATATCAGGCAAAGAAATATTTTCCGCCAATTCATACGCGATCTCGTTATTAATCCCCTTGTTAGAAAAATCCAAGGTTTTACCGTCTTTACTCAGGCCCCGTTTGATCCATTTGCGAATATAGAACAGATCTTCGGATTTTATGGGACGAGCTTCATTGGGCATGGAAGTAGCTCCAAATGTAGTTTTTCATGGTCCAGTAATCATTTCTGGATATAGGGTTAAGCCATTTATTCTAGCGATGTCCCCTGAAAAGTAAAGAGATAATTCTGCCAGCCCCAAGAGGCCCCGGCAACCGTGCCAGACTGTGAAATATGCTATGCTTCCTGCCTATGGAAAATACATTTTATACTCATTTAAAATCAGGCCGACTCTGGGGATTCCTACTGGCGGGGATACTCTGTAGTTTAATAGGAGCTTGCTCCAGCGGCACCACAGATACCCGGCAGGTGTTCCGCATGCCAATCAGCAACGAACCGCCGACCCTCGATTGGACACTGGCTACAGACAGCGTCTCCTTCGATATTCTGACCAATATTATGGAAGGGCTGACCCAATATGACTCAAATATGGAGCCCGTCCCGGCGATAGCTAAGCGTTGGGAAATTTCAGATAATGGGAGAATCATCACCTATTACCTGCGTGACGATGTGTTTTGGACGGATGGCCAACCCGTTAAAGCCGCTGATTTTGAGTACTCCTGGAAGCGCCTGCTCAACCCTGCCACTGCCGCTCAATATGCCTATTTTCTTTTCGACATAGAAAACGCTTACGAATACAACTCAGGCAAGATTACTGATTCTTCCAATGTAGGCGTATCCGCTAAAACTGACTTTGTATTAGAGGTGCGACTGAAAAAACCAGTCGTTTATTTTCCCAGCATCACCACCTTCATGGTGACTTTTCCTCAACGCAAAGACATCGTTGAAAAACACGGCGACCGTTGGACGGACCCCGACAAAATAGTAACCAACGGGCCTTTCAAACTCACCGAATGGAAACACGAGTATAAACTTGAACTCTCAGCAAACGACAAGTTTTACGAAGGTCGGCCTTCTTTAGATGCAGTCCTGGCTTATGTGGTCAGGGAAAAAACCACCGCCCTGACTCTTTACGAAACCGGAGAACTGGAAATGGTGGAACTGCCGCCGGTCGCTATCCCCCATTTTAAAAAGCATCCGGAATACGACAGCCTGCCTCAGTTACGTGGATATTATTACGGAATAAACGTTACCAAGCCTCCATTTGATAATCCGCTTGTCCGTAGAGCATTCGCCCACTCCATAGACCGGTCTCGCCTCCCTCTATTGCTCAAGGGAGGTGAATTCCCCACTTCTTCATGGATTCCAAAAGGGATGTTTGGATACAACCCGGATATTGGAGCGAAGTTTAATCCGGTCACTGCCCAAAAACTCCTTGCGGAAGCTGGTTATCCTGGCGGAAAGGGATTTCCTGAGACCGTAGCAATGTATAATACGAATGATACAAATCGCTTGATCGGAGAATTTCTGCAAGCGCAGTGGAAAGAGCACCTCAATGTCGACATTCAGCTTGAAAGCCAGGAGTGGAAAGTTTTTCTCAATAGACTTCAGGTTGATCCGCCCCAGATTTTCCGTCTGGGATGGGGAGCCGATTTTCCCGACCCAGACAATTTCATGAATCTGTTTATATCCACAAGCGGGAACAATCGTCTGCGCTGGAGTAACTCTCGCTACGACGAATTGGTCGCACTGGGAGCAACTCTCAATAATCCCGAGGAAAGACAACGCGTGTATGATGAAGCTCAGCGGATTTTAACCGAAATCGATACAGCGATGATTCCGCTATTCGTATCAACGCAAAATTTATTAATTCAACCCTATGTCAATGGATTTGAAATAAATCCGATGGAATTGATGTATCTCAAAAAAGTCAGCCTTGAAAAACTAAATCGGGAAGTATTGAATCTATTACGAAACGGTGGGTAGATAAACAATTGAGTGGATAACTACTAAATAAAAGTTACGATGGGTACACTTGCACGAAATTTTGCGCCAAAATAGGTTCCACATGGTTCCAGACGTCATCGACAGTAACAGAAGTCATACACTTCATGTGGGAACAATCAGGAAACCTTCCATCCTTAAAACAGGGATGACACTCAACCTCATGGATAATAACACTGCTATGCGCGTCTGGCGGTGCCCACTGGCGAGGGTCAGTTGGACCAAAAATTCCCACACAGGGAATTCCCATGGAAGCCGCGATATGGTTTGGCGCACTGTCATTACCTATAAAAATACTGCACCGGCGAAAAATGGACGCCATGTCGCCAAAACTCAAATCCGTGACATCTAGGCAATCCGGACAGGAGCGAGTAATGCTATTAGTAATTTCCCTGTCACTGGGTCCACCACACAGAATGACCCGACACGACCTCTCACTTTGAAGCCTTTGAATTAACTCAATATAATTTTGTGCCGGCCAGCGTTTTGTGACCATGGTGCTTTTAGCGCTATCGCCTCCTCCTGGCGAAATAGCTATCATCTCTTCATCGGAACCGATACCATACCTCTCCAAAAATAAGCCAAGGAAATCCTTTTCTTCATCGCTCAAAAAATAATATGTCTGCCTATAAACCGCAGGAATATTCATCTTCCTCAACAAGTCAAGATATGACTCCCGCTCATTCTGAACCTGGCAAACTATAGTCGGATGAGTCAGAAACACCCCTTCACGTCCGCGCCCGAATCCTACTCGCACGGGAACACCTGTCAAATAAACCAGCAAATTAAATAGCCAGTCCCGATGAAGAATAAATGTCAGGTCAAACTCTTCTTTACGCAATTTTAAAATAAGTCGAAAAAACTCCAGCGCCCTGGTGAGTAATTTCCCATGATAAAGAACGTAATCGTCCGCAAGAATTATGCGGTCGATGTTTGGGTTATTCTCAGCCGCGGCATAGGATGACCGCCCTACCACCAGGACAATCTCAGAGTGAGGGAAATGTTTTCGAAGTTGGTCAAAAAAAGGTGAAGCCACTACCAAATCTCCCACTGCTCCAAGTTTGATCAAAAGGATTTTTGGAATATCCGTCTTATTGGCAACTGAATATTTAACTCTGGACTCAACTTTTCCAAGCATCAACTGTTGGGTTTCTGTTAGATCCATGATCAAAAATCTCTCCGCAGAAATACACTACAAGGGGGGAACTTAACTGAGATTATTCTAGAATATTTGGCGGGAGAATTCCAATTCTCATTCGAATACAGGAATTTTAGTGCCCGAAACGCAGACTACTTCATGTTAGATTTTATGAAGTTCGCGACCGGATGGAATTGTGAAAGAAATGTTTCTTCTTGTTGAGGAACTAATCGAAATGATACGGCGCCAGGATGCCCCCCGCCCCCCATATAAAACCCATCAAAAGCTCCTTTGAGTTGACCTTCAACCTGCCGCAGGTCAAATCCGCCATAATCGACCGCCCGCCGCAGTTTTACAAAGATACAGTCCTTACCCTCAGCGTTTTTACCGTTGTAACAAATCACTCCTACCTTGCCCGCTTCTTCAGGAACCCTGTTTAGCAGAAACCCTAGGATGTCCGCAAACCAATCAGAGTTGTAAGGCTGACAAACAGTCTCCACTTCTTTATAAGTAGACTCCATGAGGTTGAGAAATCCCAGCCCATTGTTGCTATCAATCCGGTTTGTAAGAGCGGTGAGACAATCCTCCTGTTCGTCGGAAAGACGATCCAGATACTCTCCGATGTTTTCCGGATTTGAAAACTTAGTATCCTTATTGTCTGCCGGACGCCCCTCCTTGGCTCCTCGCCAGCGTGTATTCTTGGCCAAACGACCCCCAAGCTCCTTCATCCAGTAATCAAAGTCTTCCCTTAATGGGACAACCTTGCCGCCAACCGTATCCCCAAGCAAACCCGTGATGAGACCTATGAGAATATTTCTTTGGTTGAAAGGATCCGTAGTTTCTGGAAATTGTTTCATCAGTTTTTGAAGCAACTCGCCTATGATCTCCGTTGTGGCATTGGCCTTTCGAAACAGCTTTATCCCTTCTTCTGTCAAATCCTCGCTGTCCGCCCCGAAATGATGATCTATCTCAATCACCGGAAAATTTCGCGTAAAAAATTTATCCGATAATACAGAATAAAAAGGCACCAGTTTGGTGTTTGCTGTATCGCATACAACGATAGCATCCACACTTTTTCCTGCGCTCTCTATCTCATCTTCCGTTTTGAGTATCCGGATGGAGTTGTATTCAAGAATATTTATGAGGTAATCCAGATTCTCATTCAATCCGTTCTCAAGGACTATAGACGCCTGTTTGTCCATCAACCTGAGAAATAGGGCTAACGACATCATGGACCCGACTGAATCGGGATCAATATCACCGCAGAAAAGAAAGTTTTCCTTTTCCCCAATCAGCGCGACGACTCGGTCGATATTCTTGGCCCAAGCCTCGCCTTCAATAGGATGCTTTTGCGACATGACAAAAAGTCTTACCTTTGCAGACTAATAATTTCAATAGGTTATTAAATTACAACGCTGTTCGAGAAAAACTCAAGAACTAAAAAATGGGAGCCTGAAATTCTACAGGGAGGATATTCACAACGCTTTCAAGGTATTAGTTGGTCGCCGGAAAGGGTTTGTCCAGCAATTAGTTAACTATGACCAGGGTCTTGATTGAACATTTCGTCATAGTCATCATCATCTATTTCACTCAGGCCCGACCTCAGCCAGTCTGTGTCTTCCAATACATCGTCATCATCTTCCGCCAGATCAATCAATCCGCCCACCTTAGCGGCTTCATCAGGGAGGGTGGTTTGACCCACTTCAAGCAAATCGGTGCCCCCGCATGAACAGGCCGACTCGCCCAGTTTGACCTCGGTGGCCTGCAACAAGACCATCTTCATATCGCACTTCTGACAAACAAACTCGCGGTGCGTTTCTACGATGTCAGCATCTATCAATCGTTCCCGGCACTGACTGCAAAATATACGCATGCTTGGAACGTAATCAACTATATTATTTTCTATGCCGCAACTACGGCACTCTATCAACAAATCATAAGGCGTTTTACTGTTCATGGCGCTTCAAATATCCTTAAATAAGATGGCTCAGGACTTAGGTTCGTCGGGCGACATTCCTTTCATCATTTCAGCCATTTTACTCATATCGCCCGTCTTGCCCATATCACCCATCTTGGTTATATCCACTCCCATTTCCGCCAGCGCTCCGGAGAAGGGGCATTTCCCAGCTTTGGGTTTTTCTTCTTCGACGGCGGCAGGAGCCTCTTCCGTTTCCAGCGTTCCCTCTTCGGCCATAATCATCCAGTGAAGGGAATCAATTTGCTGGTTTTTTTCTGAAGCATACCTTTCAACTGCCTGGCGCGTCTGCGCATGGGTTACATGAGGAAGCGCTTCCCTGTACTTTTCCAGAGCTTGCTTTTCAAGCTCGATTGCTAATTTAAGTGCGCTAACTGCATCTGTCATATTCTTAATCTCCCGATAAAAGGCTCATTGAATTTAATGGATTTCGTACTTAAAAATATACCAAAAGACCACTTTCTGTACAAGCAAATCAATCCCAAAACTACTATAACTACAATTCCTTAAATTTCAATTACTCCCGGACGCCAATTTACTACCGTAAATACGATGGTTTACAAATCCCTTTTCTAACTCTATAAACATACTATGATCGACTCCATGAAAGGAAATTCACACCCATGAACAAGAGCACATCAAAAGAAACTTCAACCCGTCGCAAAAACTCCAAAACCTTGCCGGACAAGAGACCTATGGTTATGGGGAAGTGTCCGAAGTCTGCCCCGCGGGCAAGCCGCGCTTTGAAACCCAAGTGTTGCGATTGGGATGTAGAAGCCGCTTTGCGTATGTTGCAGAATAACCTTGACGATGATATTGCTATCGATTGGAAACAGCTTAACGTTTATGGAGAAGCAGGCCGCGCCGCCCGAAACTGGAAAGAATATCACCGCATCGTTGCGGAACTCAAGCGGTTGAAATCTGACCAGACTCTTTGCATTCAGTCTGGGAAACCTGTCTATGTTGCCGAGACACATCATGGAGCGCCAAGGGTTATCATTGCCAACAGCAATCTTGTTCCCAGCCATGCCACACAAAAAACATTCGACCAACTGGACCTCATGGGTCTCATGATGGACGGACAAATGACTGCAGGAAGCTGGAACTACACCGGACCGCAGGGAATACTTCAAGGTACCTACGAAACCTTCAACGCCTGCGCCCATAAACATTTCAAAACTTCCAGCTTGGCGGGCAAATGGATTTTCACGTCAGGACTCGGCTACGCGGGCGAAGCACAACCGCTCGCGGGAACAATGAACGAAGCTTGTGTTCTTATAGCCGAAGTCAATGCGGAGGAAGCTCAACAACAGGTAAACGATGGCTACCTGAACTGGGTGACTGACTCGTTGGATACAGCACTCGAATGGATCGATAAGGGAATCAGAGAAAAGAAACCCATCAGTGTCTGCATCGTTGAAAATGCCGCAACGGTAGCACGGGAACTTCTTAAACGAAAACGCATTCCAGATATTGTCACCGACCAAACCCCGGCACACGACCTCATGGAATATATCCCTGAAGGAAAAAGCTATAGCTGGAACTTATGGTTTCGCGACAAAGATCCTGAAGAATATCTTGAGCAATCCAAGGCCACTGTCGTCAAGCACGCCCGTGCACTTATGGAACTGCAAAAAAAGGGAGCCGTCGTTTTTGATTATGGCAACCAACTACGCGAACAGGCAGAACGATACGGACTCTCCATCCGTAATAAGGATGGATCTTTTGCCTACCCCGGTTTTATTGAGGGATACATACGTCCGCTTTTTTGCCAGGGCCAGGGAGCCTTACACTGGACAGTGCTTTCCGGTTTAAAAAAGGACCTGTTCACTATCGACAAAGCATTGATTAAAGCGTTTCCGAAAAATACCGCACTCAAACGGTGGATCGAAAAAGCTCAAAACCAGGTGGACATTCTTGGTCTGCCAAGCCGGGTCTGCTGGCTTGGCTACAGAGAACGTGTCAAAATGGGACTCATCATCAATCAGCTGGTAAAATCTGGAAAAGTGGCGGCTCCTGTTGTTATCGGACGCGACCACATCGATTGCGGAAGCATCGCCTCGCCTTCAAGGGAAACGTCCAACATGCTTGATGGAAGCGATGCTGTGGCCGATTGGCCTTTGCTCAATTTTTCACTCAATGCCGTTTCCGGTGCCAGTTGGGTGAGCTTCCACCATGGCGGTGAAGCGGGCATCGGGAAATCTCTCCATACAGGAATGATCATTGTCGCTGATGGAACGCGAGATAAAGAAATCCGAATTGAACGTGTTTTAACAAATGATCCCGGACTGGGCATCGCCCGACACGCAGATGCCGGTTACAGCAAGGCTAAAAAGTTTGCCGCTAAAAACAAAATCAATCTTCCCAAGAGATAATGAACGACACGATCTGTTTCAGAAATATCGGGCAACTGGTACAGGTGGATGCTACAAGCCAACCACCCCGTTTAAAAATCTCAGACGGGCGTGCCCTCATTGTTAAAAATGGGCGCGTTGAAAAGGTGCTCAAGGGTTCAGGATTAAAATCTTCCAACTATTCCAAAGTAATCGACCTGAAAGGTAAAACCGTTATCCCCGGTCTCGTAGACTGCCATACGCATCTGATCTATGCGGGTGAACGTAAAAGTGAAATGGAATGCCGGCTGAGTGGATCATCTTATCTGGATATCCTTCAAAGTGGCGGTGGTATTCTAAATACTGTTAACGCTACACGCGAAGCCGATGAAAAATCCCTGCTCAAAACAGCCAAGGCACGCATGAGGCGAATGGTGGCGTTGGGCACCACCGCGTTTGAAATTAAATCTGGATACGGACTTGATCTCGATACCGAAAAAAAAATACTCTCTGTAGGCAGCCGTTTAAAAAAAGAACTCTCTGTTCCCGTGACTCTCACTTACTTGGGAGCACATGCGGTACCCGATGGCTCTACGCGGTCGGAATATTTCGATTTCATAATGGAACATCTACCTCAGTTCCGCGACCTTGCCGATGGTGTTGACATCTTTTGCGAAGAGGACGTGTTCTCGGTTAAGGATCTCAAGCGCCTCTTCCTGCACGCTAAACTGGTCGGGTTCACCCAACTTCGGGCGCATGTCGAAGAGCTATCATATCAAGGGGGGTGCGCTGAAGCCGCCCGGTTGGGAGCTGTCTCCTGCGATCATTTGGAATACGCGAATCCTCGAGACATTCGCGCCATGAAACACGGTGACACTGTCGCCGTCCTCATGCCCGGCGTCACCTTCTTTCTCGGCGGAGAAAAAATACCGCTTGTTCACAGCATGCTGGACGCCGGGGTCACCCTTGCTCTGGCAACAGACTGCAATCCGGGCAGTTCCCCCACTTACAATATGCAAACTGTTCTTAACCTTGCCTGTCACCTGTATCGCATCACACCTGAGCAAGCGCTTGTTGCCGCGACTTACGGCTCGGCTAAAGCCCTGGAAGGCCACAAGGAATACGGCTCGCTCCAACCCGGACAACGCGCAGATTTTCTCACGCTTAAAACGAAAGACTACAGGGACTTGTTTTATTATTTCGGTGAAAATTTCGTAGACCAAACTTTTATACAGGGCAACCCCGTCCGTATTCCTAAAAACCCTGCAATCGAATAATGCCAGGTGGCAGAATTGAGAATGTCATCCGTTAGTTTTTTTTAATTCTCTACTCAGCCCATTTATAAAATGAAAAGCTGTGAACAATAACAAATTTGGAAATATCATCCGCCCGGGGAAAGAAGGCGATGTCGTTTTGCTGGGCTTCCCTCACGATGAAGGTGTCGCTATCAACAAAGGTCGACCTGGGGCAAAACATGGGCCTGAAAAATTCCGGTTCTGGATTAACAAATATGACGCTGTTGGGAGTATGCATACTGAATCCGATTTATCCAATTTGATAATAGCGGACGCAGGAGACATCTCCCCAAATCTTCCACTTGAGGAAGCTCACTCGGAGCTGACCTTCCGAACTAGAGAAATTTTACAATCGGATTCCATTCCGTTCGTTGTTGGTGGAAGTAACGACCAGTCCTACCCAAACGCTTCTGCCCTGCTTGATAAAAAATCGGAACAAGTGATTGGCGTGATCAACGTTGACGCTCATCTGGATGTGCGGCCTTTGAAAAAAGGACGCGCGCACAGCGGGTCCCCTTTCCGACTGCTACTGGAAGACGAGCGATTTTTTGGAAATCATTTCGTAGAATTTGCTTCTCAGGGAAACCAATGCTCTAGTGAACACACTCAATTTGTTCTGGGTAATTATGGAAGTATCTACTGGCTGGAGGAAATCTGTAAACAAGGTGCGATCATTGATACATTTCGGTCTGCTCTCGGCAAACTGGCTAAGGAGTGCCAGTCAATTTTCGTGAGCTTCGATCTTGACTCTATTGCCGGGAACGACGCTCCGGGTGTTTCATGTCCGGGCGTGACCGGATTGAATGCCGATGAAGCCACCGCAATTGCCTTCCATGCCGGGGAGCATCCTGCAGTGGAATTGTTCGATCTATCCGAATACAATCCGGTAATAGAAGATGAGCGTACGGGACGTCTCGCCGCCTCGATTTTCCATCAGTTCTGTCTCGGCTATTTACAGAGAAAACAAAAATAATATGAGTAAAAGCTCCTCTAAACAAACTGCACGACGACCCATGGCTATGGGAAAACGTCCCAAATCTGCGCCGCGCGCAAGCCGCTCTTTAAAGCCACGTTGTTGCGACTGGGATACGGAAGCCGCTTTGCGCATGTTGCAAAATAATCTTGATGAAAATGTAGCTCTGAACTGGAAACAACTTATCGTCTACGGCGGTAGCGGACGTGCCGCAAGAAACTGGCAGGAGTACCACCGCATCGTCGCCGAGCTTAAGAGATTAAAATCCGACCAAACGCTCTGCATACAATCCGGAAAACCGGTATACATTGCCCAAACCCATCCCGAAGCACCGCGTGTTTTAATTGCTAACTCCAACCTTGTGCCCAGCCACGCGACTCAGGAGCACTTTGATCAACTCGATCTTATGGGACTCACAATGTATGGGCAAATGACAGCCGGGAGTTGGATTTATATCGGCACCCAGGGCATCCTGCAGGGAACCTACGAAACGTTTGGCGCCTGCGCGCAGAAACATTTTCTATCCTCCAATCTTGCAGGCAAATGGATTTTCACTTCCGGACTGGGCAACATGGGCGGAGCACAACCTCTTGCGGGAACAATGAACCAGGCCTGCGTTCTTGTTGCCGAGGTCGATGCAAAACAGGCACAACGAAGAATCAAAGAGGGCTATCTCAATCGAATGACCGACTCTTTGGGTGAAGCGCTGAAATGGATCGACCAGTCTCTCGGCGAGAAAAAACCTGTCAGTGTCTGCATTGTACAAAACGGAGCAACTGTCGCACAGGAACTGATTAAGAGAAAACGTATTCCTGACATCGTCACAGATCAAACACCGGCGCATAACTTCATGGATTACGTTCCGGAAGGGAAAAGTTTCCAATGGTTCCAGAAGCTCCGTGACAAAGATCCGACAGAATATCTCAAGCATTCTCAGGCAACCATTATCAAACACGCACGCGCACTCATGGTACTGCAAAAAAAAGGAGCTATTGTTTTCGATTATGGCAACAACCTTCGGGGTCAGGCGGAAAAAGGCGGACTCCTCATTCGTAAAAAGGACGGCACCTTTGCTTACCCGGGATTCGTCCCGGAGTACATTCGTCCGCTTTTTTGCGAAGGCCAGGGGCCTTTTCGCTGGGCACTGCTTTCAGGCCGCAAGAAGGATTTGTTGACAGTGGATCAGGCGTTGATCAAAACGTTCCCCAACAAACCTTCTCTCAAAAGATGGATTGAGAAAGCTCAAAATCAGGTACCGATACTGGGTCTGCCGACACGAGTCTGCTGGCTGGGTTATGACGAGCGCGTCAAGATGGGATTGGTCATGAGTCAGTTGGTAAAAACCGGAAAAGTATCAGCCCCCATTGTGATCGGGCGGGACCATTTGGACTGCGGTAGCGTTGCCTCGCCCAACCGGGAAACTGAAAACATGCTTGATGGGAGCGATGCTGTGGCCGACTGGCCTTTACTTAATTTTTCCTTGAACGCTGTTTCCGGTGCGAGTTGGGTGAGTTTCCACCACGGCGGTGGCGTGGGAATTGGCAACTCCCTTCATGCAGGAATGGTCATTGTCGCCGACGGCACCCGAAAAAAAGAAGCACGACTGGAACGCGTCTTAACACACGATCCCGGACTCGGTATTGCCAGACACGTTGACGCTGGGTACAGCGATGCTAAAAAGGTCGCCAGAAAACGTAAAGTTAATTTGCCCAGAGAATGAGAAAATAACCAAAATCCCCCTAGCCCCCTTCGTGGAAAGGGGAATCATTTAAAGCGCCTCTTTTCACACCAAGTATATGTAGGGAAATTAGAAAAGCCCCCGGAGGAAAACCTCCGAGGGCTGTAATTGTTCCAACTAAAATTTATACTATCGCCAGAAAACCGCAGGCATCATAACAAGCGTTGCAGTTGATGCATAAGTCCATATCAATGTGCGCCGCAACTTTTCTGGTGCCACCTGTGATGGCTCCTGTGGGACAGGGCTTGATACACTGACCGCAGGCGACACAATCATCTTCTTTGACAATATAACGGTACAATCCGGTACAACGTGCGGCATCGCAGATCTGGTCGGTGATGTGGCGTTCGTATTCGGCGCGGAAATACTCGATACCGGTTAGAATCGCCTTGACCGCTGTCTCACCCAATCCGCAAAGTGACGTTACGTTGATTTCCTCACAGAGTGATTTCAGTTTATCAAGATCCTCCAACTTGCCGCGTCCTTCTGAAATATCATCGAGCTTGTTTTTGATCAATGTTAATCCAATGCGACAGGGAGTGCACTTACCGCAAGTTTCTGCCTCGTTGAATCCGATGGAAAACTTGGCCAGGTCGATGACGCAAGCAGACTGATCATAGGCCGCAAAACTGGCCTGCCCCATGAGCACCCCTTCCTTCAACAGGCTCTCATAATCAAGTGCCGTATTCGCCTTTGAAGGCGGGAGGAACCCACCGGTAACACCACCGGCATGGATGACCTTGAGTTCTTTCTTCTTGGAAATACCTCCACAAACATCTTCGATAACCTCATGGAAGGTGGTCTTCATATCAAATTCCATGAGGCCGTTATATTTTATATTTCCCGCGAGTGCCCAGACTTTGCATCCCTTGGCATTATCATTCCCCATCGCGGAGTACCAACCGGCTCCTTTATTAATGATGGAAGGAACAGTGGCCCAAGTCTCTGCGTTGTTGAGCAGTGTGGGTTTGCCCCACAATCCTTGATTCACTGAATGCGGTGGTTGTGCCTTAGGCATCGGACGTTTACCTTCTACCGACATCATGAGAGCGGTTGACTCACCACCAATGAACGCTTCGGCCCCTTCATGAACATAAACATCGAAACTGAAATCAGTACCGTTGATGTTTTTACCCAACAAGCCTCGTTCCCGCGCCTGCTCCAAGGCCATGTTCAATCGCCTGACCGCAATGGAGTAATCGGATCGCGTGTAAATTATTCCTTCAGTGGCCTGAATGGCATAAGCGCCAACAATCAAACCTTCAATCACCTGATGCGGACAACCCTCCATGATACTGCGGTCCATATAGGACGCCGGGTTTCCTTCATCGCCGTTGACCATAATGTAGCGTGTGCCTAGGTCATCAGTCGGTGCATTGGCGGCCTTTTTCCATTTGTGACCGGTGACAAATCCACCGCCACCCTTACCGCGCAAACCGGAGGAAATGATTTCTTCGATAATGTCGGCGGGCTTCATTGTGAGGGCTTTCTTCAACCCTGTGTAGCCACCCACTTCTAAATATTCGTCTATATTTTCTGGATCAATGCGACCGCCAAATTCAAGAGCGACCCGCGTTTGCTTTTTAAGATTTTCGTAGTAGTCATCCTTGGCCGCGGCTTTCTTGAATACCTTGCCGCCGATGACATGGTCTTTAAGAATTTTTACCACCATCTCCGGTTTCACCTTTTCATAAGTCACCGGATCCTGACCAGGAACGTAGACATCGACCAGCACATCTCTACTGCAATAGCCCCGGCAACCTACCTGGCCCATATTGCATCCTCCCGGGCCCAGCTCGGCATTGGCTTCAAGCTCTTTGATCTGCTTCTCAAATTCCTGATACACCAGTTCACTGCCCTCAGCGATTCCACTGAGACTTTTACAAACGGTGATCTTTACCGTGCCCTTATTCTGTTCGGTAGCCTGCTCTTTTGTTTCTACCGCTTCCATAGGATTTTCTCCTTAAAACTCTGACAATAGATATATGAATCAACCGGCAGGTTCGTAATCTTTTTTATTATGTTTCCTCGTCCGATTTACCAAACCAGAGAGGGTCTGCAACGCTTATCAAAATCTCACAAAAGTCTGGAAAATTCCAGCAATTCTAGTCACCTCAAGGCCGAATGTCAATCTCTCATCGAAGTGTAAAATCGGGAAAATTAAAGGATTTCCTTAAATATTTACTCCCTGAGCCCTCTGATTATGAAATCTAGCCCGGAAAAGATCATATGGGACAATGAAATCAAGGATATCTCGTAAAAAGGAAACCACTCTGCTCGACCCGAAAAAGGTAGAAAACCGGGTCATTGAAGAACCAAGTTTGAATGCAAACGATGCAAAGCTTTCGGCTTCTTCTAGTGATAAAACTTCATCGAGGCAGATCGCGAACAAACATGGCCAAAGTAAAACTCTCTATCCAAAATAAACAAGGTTCATGACTAGTTAAGTGGTCTTTTTTTAATAATTTTTAGTAATAATTTATAGAGGTTTTGCCTCTATGTTGGCCCTACCCTCCCAAAACTTTTCGATTGATTGAGTCCCGCCTTATCTATAAACTCTCCTTCGTGTATTGAATATAACCATCATACCATCGAAAGATTCATGATTAAAACGACTATCAAAAATGAACGGCTACAAACGCATAAAACCGAGTGCCTGATCCTGTTTTGTCCAGAAGAAAAAAAACCGTCTGGGAAACTGGCCGAGCTGGATGCAAAGCTCAAGGGCCTCATTGGGACTTCTTTTAAAAACAAACGGTTCAAAGGAAAACACAACCAAACCTTCCTGCTGAATGTCCCCAAACCCATTCAGGCAGATTACCTGCTTCTGGTCGGGCTGGGCAAGGTGGGGGAAATCACCGGAGACAAATTGCGCCAGGCGGCTGGCACGGCGGCGCGATGCGCGGAAAATGAAAAATTAAGTACCATATCTTTTTATATTCCCACAGATAACTCTGCCAGAGATATACATGACGGACTCGCCAAATCCGATGACAGTTTTTCCCAGACTGTAACAGAGGGTAGCCTGCTTTCCCTGTACCACTTTGAGGAATATAAGGAACCTGAAAAGGACAAACCGCGCCGAGTAAAACAAATCACTTTGCTAACCGCTGAAAAATCACAGGTGTCATCAATGCGTTCTGCGGTTGCGAGAGGTCGCAAATTAGCTGAAGCGGTCTATGTCTCGCGGGATCTTATTTCACATCCAAGTAGCACAGCAACGCCATCCTATCTAGCGGATAAGGCACGGGATACTGCCAAAACGCTTGGGATGACTTGTAAAATCCTAAAACCCGGGGATATGAGTCGACTGGGTATGGGGGCTTTACTCGGCGTTGCCAAAGGTTCTCAGGAACCGCCAGCCTTCATTGCTCTGGAGCACCATGGCGGAGCCAAGAACGACCCGCCCGTGGTCATCGTTGGCAAAGGCATCACCTTCGACACGGGAGGGATTTCCCTGAAACCTCCTGCCAGCATGGACGAAATGAAAATGGATATGTCTGGCGGCTCGGTTGCCATGGCCACCCTGTTTGCGGCGGCGGCGCTTAAAATCCCAACGAATGTAGTGGGGCTGATCCCCGCCAGTGAAAATATGCCCAGCGGAACTGCCATCAAACCGGGAGATATCCTGAAAAGCATGTCCGGAAAAACGATTGAGGTGTTGAACACAGATGCTGAAGGCAGACTGATCCTCGCCGATGCTCTCACCTACGCGGCACGTTATAAACCAAAAGCAGTTATTGACCTGGCCACGCTTACTGGAGCAGTTATCGTAGCTCTCGGACACCAGGCCGCGGCGATTCTGGGAAATAATGACGAACTAGCAAACCAGTTACAACAGTGCGGCGAAGTGACCGGCGAGCGTTTATGGCCTCTTCCCCTATGGCCCGAGCATGAAAAAGCTGTCAAAAGCAGTATCGCTGATCTTAAAAATATCGCTTCGCCGGGAGTTGGCGCAGGTACAATTACAGCGGCCGCTTTCCTGAAAGCCTTCGCAGGGGAACAACCCTGGTGCCACCTCGATATTGCAGGAACTTCATGGTCGGGCGAAGATAAACCTTACACGCCCAAGGGCGCATCTGGATTCGGAGTACGTCTGCTCATACGATTTTTGGAGCAGGAAGCAGCCAGCAATCCGTCCTAATCCGAAAGTTCTATTGAGCAAATGACAAACAACATCATCATCTTCATTCACTTGATGGCCGCCGCAATCGCGATAGGGAGCATGATATTCGCTGTCGTTCTGCTACTGCCATCCATGAAAAAACTGCCGGAACATAAAGGACCGGAAGAACATTCCACCTCTTATAAATCCTTGGAACTTCTCGCGCCCACGGTATTTGCCTGTCTCCTGGCGCTTATCGGGACAGGAGTTTATTTTTTACTGGAAAATTATACCGCACAAGTAGAACTCAAGCCCGGATACTATGACCTCTTTGGAGTAAAACTGGTTTGCGTTGTCGCCGCGTTTTTTTTGAGCATTTATCAGACATTTAATTTACGTACCCGAATCGCCGACCTCGACTTGTCACCCGAAAACCGCAAATTGGTTCCAGAAACAATCGAGCAAATGAAAAAAATTACAAAACTCACCCTGACCGCGTTTTCGCTGGCTCTTTTTTTCGGAATCTGGATGGCAAGATATTAAGTGGAACCAGAAAATCTCTGGAATTGTTTTACGCAGGTTATTTAGTTAATATGTAGAAGTAAAGGAGCCCTTCATGAACGACACCAATCCGCCGCAGGAACAAAATCCAACACCCCAGCCAGCCTCAGAAAATTCCGTTGCGGCTGATGAAATATCGCCATCAACACAAGAGGGGCTCCCTGTGGCGGAACACCCTCATGAAAAGGAAATCGATTTAAATAAATTGTTCCCGGACGCCGAGACAGACCTCAATGACTTGTTTCCCGATGCAGAGATAAAGCACCTCCTTAAAGGCATCACGAAAAACAAGAAGGACATGAAGGCCATGAAAGAACGCCTCATCATCGAAAACAAAACCCCTGATAAAGAGGAAGAAGAACCTGCTGAAGACTCAACTGAGTCCGGTGAAACTGAAGACAGCAATACAGAATAAACCCTGCCTTAGTAGCACAACTGCCGAGAAAAACTTCAGTGCCTTTAATTGAGTTCGCTTTTCTGCCGATGTTTCAACTTTTGAATCATTGGAGAGATATTATCGTAGCCTAAAGGATTCCCGATTTTATCAAAGGTCTCCTTGGCTTTCTGGAAGGCAATCAGGGCTTTTGGAACCTGTTCGGTTTTCAGGAAATAGTGCCCTTGAGATTCGTAAATTTTTGCTTTGACAATATGAGGCTCGGCATCCTGCACAGCCAAGGTCGCCTTGCCAAACCACTCCCCCGCCTTATCCAACCGGGCCCGTTCCATATGAAGATCGCCGATTCTTTTCATCGCCCGCCCTTCACCAATTTTGTCATGGAGCTTGTGGTGGTAATCAATAGCTAACTGATATGCCTCTTGCGCATCTTTTGAATCATTAGAGAACTTGTACAAATCTCCAATTGACTCATAAATCCTGGCGGCACGTTTGAAATTTTTCCTCTTTTCAAATAACGTGATGGCTTTATTATAATTTTCTACCGCCAGATCGAACTCGTGATAGAAAAAATTCTGCGAAGCTGTTTGGATGAGCCGGTCGGCTTCGTCCTTAGCGTCAATAGGCGGGGTGATGGCACCTTCGATTTCCACATGGAAAAATCTCTCCAGACCTTTCCATAGTGAACCACCAAGAACAAGGGTCACACTAAGAAGGAGGATAATCTTGACCTGAGATCGTGGACTCTTTGACATGACGTTCCCCGATCCCCGCCGCAAGCGGACGGGGCATCCTAATGAGAATTAAAATCCACTTATGGGATTACTGAACACTCATATTATATATCAGGGACATTCATTGAGATCAGATTTTCTGCACACGAAGTCCACGGCGGACAAAACGGAAGGGAATCACCTGACCTTTAAGACGGGTCAGCTCGGCGGACACAGACTCTTTCTTTTTCGATGGCACGATGAAAGCGATGCATCCGCCGCCCCCTGCGCCACAGACCTTTGCCGCCTGTGCCCCCTGTTTAATAGCGCCCGCGATGAGGTTATCCATTAGTCGGGTGCTTATAGTTGGGGCTAAAGCTTTGCGTTCCTTCCATTCTTGAGCAAATAAAGTCGCCACCCTTTTCATGTTTCCGACAGTCAAAGCATTATCCATTTCCCTTGCTATCTGCCCGATTTTTTTCAGCTTGTCCGTAATCGCTCGATTGCCGTCCAAAGCCTTTTTCATGACTTCCCAATTATTGATACCCGACTGCCTGGGTTTTCCCGTGTAACATAAAATCATATTTCGAGTGAGATCCTCCAAACAGACCGGCAAGGTGACCGAGTCAACACCGTCAAATCCGGGTCGCACCGAACGCACCCCTCCATATAAGGGAGGAAAATAATCCTGCCAGCCGGTAGGTACAGAAATCACCTGTGTCTCAATATTTTTTGCCGCTTCCAGCATTTGCTTTTTACTGAGCCCCTTCCGGGTGAATGCGTTAAGCGCCCCGTGTAACGCTATGTTCAAAGCAGATGATCCGCCAATTCCCGAACCAGGAGGCGCTTCACAGGCTGTCACAATATTCAATCCTCTCTCAGGCTGATAATATTTCAACGTTTTCAGAACAAGACCCAGCGGATGTTTTTCGGGTAAGGAGTCAACCGATTTGAATTCGACTTTACGCTTAAGGTCTTTCGACTCGACAACAATCCGTTGGTCATTTCTCGGAGTCAATTCAACCGTAGCGTAAAGATTGATAGCCGCATTGAGAGTAGGAGGGTTTCCAAATTGAAGGTAAAGCGGCCAAATGTCCAGGGTTCCCCCGGCAAAATCGATACGGGCAGGCGCGGTGCTTTTAATCATGCGGTTAGATTAGTGTAACCCGTAGGAAGTATCTGGAGAAGGCAGGTTATTAAAAAATTAAACTATGTCAGCCAGGCCTTCGGTAAATATCAGGATTTTTAAACTGGCATTCGGGCTATAAATTCTTAAGACTTTTTTCCCCCGTTTTCCAGCTGGTTTATCTTGTCTGTTAATCTCTTGACCAAAACTTCATAAGAATCTTTACGAATGATTTTTGTGAATTGGGACCGGTAGTTACGAATCATGCTGACACCTTCGATAACAAAATCGTAAACCTTCCAATTTCCATTGTCCTTGATCATTTTATAATCAACACCGATGGTGCTATCTGCGCGAATCACCTCAGTTTTAACAAGTGCGTATTTTCCCTTGACCACTTCATCGACATAACTGATCTTCTCATTGCTATAAGCTTCCAACTTATTAGCGTAGGAGTTCTCCAGTAGTCTCTTAAACAAACCTGTAAAATCTTCTCTTTCCTTATCCGAAAGCTTTCCCCAGTTTTTCGCAAGTGAACGCATCACCATCTGGTGATAATTGAAACGCTCGTTAATAGTTGCCCGCAGAGCCACTCTACGGGCCTCTTTATTGCCCTTCAACTGGTCATCAGTGACAATCTCGAGTACTTTGTCAATCGTGCTTTTTAACTGACTCGTAATCTCTGAAGCCGCGAAGCAAACAGATCCTGCCGTCAAATTAACCATCAAACCCATAGCGACAACAAACATCAAAAATCGTTTTCGTTTCATTGTGAAAGCGCCCTGAAAAAGAGAAGATTTTATCTTAAAATTGCCATGGAGACACTGTATCAAATATGTGTGAGTCTATCAAGTTCTGGAAATATTAGTGCACAACCTCAAAACCACGCTCTGTAATCAGGCTGTGTTACGAAGTTGCCATGGCTTTTTTTTCATTTGCTTCCGGACCGAGAGGCTTGAACACAACAATTAAAAGAGGCAATAAA
>PVBE011397607.1_pt1 | contig 31099 bp, 23 predicted proteins | sample 1631181 | NCBI WGS metagenome assembly PVBE01 (sample SAMN08397723, study PRJNA350692) | Marine metagenome, whole genome shotgun sequencing project. | isolation source: water | place: Pacific Ocean | collected 2012-04
CGTGGTGGTGGACCGAAATGACAACGGCCCCTTCCGCACGCTGGACGAGCTGACACGGGTCAAGGGCATCGGCCAGGGCAAGCTCGGCAAGATCCGCCCCTTCATCACCGTGGGCGAGACGGCGAAGGCCCCGTGATCTCCTGGGTCGTCGCCCTCATGCTGGCGGCCGCGGCCCCTGCCCAGGCGGACGAGTCGAAGGTCGTGCGCGACTCCGTGGGCGGACTGTTCGAGGGTCTGAAGAAGGACTCCTCCGTGCGGGCCGCCGCCGCGGTCAACAAGTCGTTCCGGCTCTCAGAGGACGAGAGCGCCGTGTTCCTGGGCCGGCTGCACGTGCTCCTGCGCACCGCGGGCCGCCTGCAGACGTGGAAGGTGATCCAGGTCGAGCGAATGCCCGGGGGCGACCGCTGGCGCACCGCGCTCATCGTGTCGCATCACGAGCGACGGCCCGTCGCGTGGTCGGTTCAGCTGTACCGGGTCGACGTCGGCGTGTGGTCGATCCTGGAGATCTCGTTCGACGCGGACGACCCCGCCGGGTTCATCCGGGCCCGGGCCGCACCTTCAGCTCCGTGACCTCCGCCGAGCGGGGCAGCGCAAGCGCCTCGCACACCACCCGCGCGACGTCCTGCGGCGTCGCATAGTCGCTGGCGTCGTACGGCTGGCCCTCGAGCTGCCGCACCCGCCGCTGCATGGGCGTGGCCGTGCGGCCCGGGTAGCAGGTCATCACCCGCACGCCTGCGGACCGCACCTCGTCGCGCAGCGAGTCGGCGATGGCGCGCACGGCGTGCTTGCTGGCCGCGTAGTGCCCCCAGCCTCCACGGGCGTTGAGCCCGGCACCCGAGTTGACGAAGACCACCTGCCCTCGGGCCTGCTCGACCCGGGGCAGGAGAAGTCTGGTGAGCAACACCGGCGCTCGGACGTTGACCGCCAGGTTCAGGTCAAGGTCGGCGATGGGCGACCCGCCGATCGGCCCCAGGGTGACCACGCCGGCGCTGTGCACGAGCAGATCGACGGGGCCGGCCTCGGCGATGGCCACGGCGGTCGCCTCGACGGCCGCGTCGTCGCGCAGCTCGCAGGTCCAGGGGGTGTGATCTCCGGCCAAGCCACCGAGCGCATCGGCCCGCCGTCCGAGCAGGTGCAGCCGCCAGCCCGCCCGTGCCAGGTCCTCGGCGATCGCGCGCCCGATGCCCGAGCTGGCGCCGGTGATCACCCCCGTCCGCACCCGATCGCTCAACTCGAGCCCTTGGGGCCGGGGTCGACCAGGATGTCGTGGTCCATGGCGAACCGGAAGATCTCGGCCCGCGTCTTCAGCCCGAGCTTCTCGGCGAGGCGGGTGCGGTAGGTCCCGACGCTCTTGATGCTCACGCCGAGCGCGTCCGCCGCCTGCTGGTAGGTGTGGCCGCTGGCCAGCAGCTTGAGGACCTCGCGCTCCCGGCGGGACAGCTTGGCCAGCGCCTCGTCCCTGCGCCGGGCGGTCTCACCACCCGGGGTCAGGGCATCCATCAGGTCGCCCTCGCCCACCGAGACGTCCAGGTAGGCCCGGCCCTTGTGCACGCGCCGGATGGCCGTCGTGAGCTCATCCCCCGCGGCCCGCTTGACCAGGTAACCCGAGGCGCCTGCGTCGATGGCCGCCCGGACGAACCCAGCGTCGTCATGCATGGTGAGGACGCGGGGCGCCGCCTTGCGCTCCCGGATGCGACGGGTGGCCTCGATCCCATCGACCCCGGGCATGGTCAGATCCATGACGACGACGTCTGGCCTCAGCGCATCCACCATCCGCAGCGCTTCCTCGCCGTCGGACGCTTCGCCGACCACCTCGACGTCGGTCTGCGTGGCGAGCAGAGCGGTCAGCCCTGCGCGCACCACGGCATGGTCGTCGGCAATGACGACGCGAATCATCTCCCCCATTGGCATCATCGTAGCGTATCTGGGGCGTCTGCGGCGCACCGACCTGCCAGACGGGCGCGGCCATCCTTGGAATCCCGCACCTCGTATTCGATCGCGCCGTCCCCTGCGCGGCGGCTGTCGAAGAGCACCCGCGAGGGCAGCAGGATGGGCTTGCAGAAGGCCACGTCGACCGTCAGCGGCCCCTGCGGCAGGTCGTCATCGAGCTCGGCGACCGAGCGCGCGAGCGACCACATGCCGTGGATGATGGCCCGCTTGAAGCCGAACGCCTTGGCGGTCCAGGAGTACATGTGGATGGGGTTGTAGTCGCCGCTCACCCGGCCGTACCGACGGCCCAGATCCTCGCTTAGGGACCAGACCGCCGAGCGGTCTGTCGGGCCGGCGGGATCGTCGTCGGCGCGAGGGGCGCGCGGCCCCGTGGGCTTGCCCTTGCGCCGCGACAGGGCGGTGCTCACGCTCTCCCAGACACGCTCGCCGTCGACGCTGATCTCGGTGACGAGGCCGAACTCCCAGCCGAGCCGAGCGTCCTCGTGCCCCTCCACCCAGCACTCCACCGACAGCACCTCCTCGTCGGCGATCGGCCGATGCTGGGTGATCCGGTTGCGCACATGCACCACCCCCATTCCGGGCAGCGGGAACTCCTTGTGGCCCGCAAGCTCGAGGTGCAAGGGGGCGCCCAGGATGTGGGGGTAGGTCAGCGGGAGCGTACCCGAGTCCGGGAACCCACAGACCTCGCGGTACGCCTTGACCCGCTCGGGCTGAGGGTCGACCCGTCGGATCGCCGCCTCGATGCGCGGGATCGTCTGCCCCTCCTTCAGGCCGGACTTGCGCGACAGGACCAGGCGGCGGAGCGCGCCCCCGGAGCTGGGCACGCTGTCGAACTCGAGCCGCCGCTCACTCACTGGGACACCTCCCAGAGGACCTCGGAGCGCCAGGCGCTGGGCCAGGCGGATCCTCGGTTTCCAGGAATCTCGACGCCCTGCGGATCGATCACGAAGTTGCCCTGGTCCCCGAACGCCCGCTCGGCGTTGAGCCGGCCGCCCCGACGTCGCATCGGTGAGAGCTTGGCGGCCTGCCGGAGGGTCACGACGTCGTGGGGGCCGGGGCGCAGGTCGACCAGGACGCCCTTGCGCGCCGCGTTGAGCAGCTGCTCCTCGTTTCCGATGGGGTCGGCGATGGTCTTGGCCTTCAGCGACCAGACCAGCAGCGAGGTGGGGTTGCGGTGGGCGTGGTTGGGGCCGAGCAGATCCGCGCCGCCGTAGCACTGCTTGCCGATGTCGTTCTGGTTGACCGGCCCCGCCATCAGGCAGATGCCGCCGAGCATGTCGCAGCCCTCCGGGATCTCGGTGGCCCCCATGATCTCAGCCTTGAACGCGCACCGGGCGGCGGATGCCCCCAGGGCCCGGATGGCGGTCTGCCAGTTGAGCCCCAGGTCCTCGACCTCCGCGCGGGACAGGCCGGCGACGTAGATGCGTTGGCCGGTGAGCGCGAACGCCTTGCGCCCCCGGTTGGCGTTCCGGCTGAAGGCCTTGCCGACGGGCAGATCCGCCCACAGCGGCATGTCGCGGATGACCCAGTCCGTGATGTCGTTGAGCTCCTTGCGCACCTCGCGCAGGCGCTCCTTGCCGCCGGGGGTGAGCACGTCGATGCGATCGAGCAGGAGCAGCTCCTTGGCCCGCTCGCGATGCAGCCCCGTCCAGCGGTGGAAGGCGTTGTAGCCCGCCCGCCCGGCCTGCACCGTCAGCTCGTCGGGCACGTCCATGTCCTGGCGGCCCTGGTACTGCTCGGGGGCCTTGTCCTCGGCGTTGACCCCGGGCTGGATCCGCTCGCTGCGGAACGCGAGCAGGTTCGCCGCAAGCTTGCGACAGGTGGCGTCGGGGATGTCGATCGCCTCGCCCTCGGCCGCAACGCCCACCTGGGCGATCATCGCCACGTTCCAGCCCTCGAAGCGCTCCTTTTCGGTCAGCCCGCAGATGCGCTCGAGCTCCGCGATCGGCCCGGGGTGGTCCTGCCGGTCGAACGGGCCGATGAACACGTTGGCCCGGCGCTCGCCACCGGACGCGAGCACCGCCGCGCGCTCGATGGACTCCGCCAGAACGCCCAGGTGCAGATCCTGCAGATAGCCGATCGTGGGGATGTCGTGGGCGCCCCGGTATCGCTTGCGCCAGATGCGCAGCGGCACGGTGATCAGTGAGGAGATCGGCTTGTGACCCGTCAACGTGAGCAGCATGGTGAAGGGCGTGCGATACGGCCGTGACAGGACGATGTGGGTCATGCAGGCGCCATCCAGGGCATCCTCGTGGCCCATGTCGCGCAGCACCCGGGCGATCCAACCCGAGTCCTCGGGACCGCAGGTGGTCTGGCGATGCCCCCGGTAGTTCGTGGACTGCCGGCTCGTCAGCACGCCGAGCGAGACCTCCTCGAAGAGCGCGGCCTCCGTGATCTCCACCGCAGGCCCGAACGCCGTGGGCTGCTCCATCGACATCAGGCGCACGGCCTGCTCGGCCTCGCCCCGGGTCAACGACAGGCGCGTCCGGTAGCCGACCGGCGACGCCGAGTCCAAGGACGCGGGGAGCGTGTAGCGGGTCTTTCGATCGCCCGCATCGACGAATCGCGCGCCGCGACTGACCCGCTGCTCGGGCGGGGGCGGCTCGATGGGGACCACCTCGACGGGTTTTTGCATAGGGCGGCAGGCTCCTGGCCCGACTGGAAAAAGCGGGCCGGGATGGTACCGTCTGAGCCGGTGCGGCAGAAGCCGAGCTTTGCGGCTGCATCCAAAGGCGAAATCCCCGTTGGCCACTGACGTTGGCGCCATGTTCGACCGCGCGCTCGCCGAACCGCGCCTGTCCCATCTAGGGGAGAGCCTGGAGACCGCCCGCCGTCTGTACGGCGTGGGCAACTACGTGTACTGCCGCGATCTGGTCGGCTACCTGCTCCAACAGCACCCCGACGTGGCGGACACCGGCGTGCTCCGGCGCATCTTCGACGAGCTGGAGGGGCTCGCCGTCGGCCCACCCGCCGCGACGCAGGAGGTGGAGGATGCGCCGGCCGATGACGACGATCCAACCTCGGAGGAAGAGGACGACGACCGCGATCCCGGCGAGATCACCGACGAGTTCGAGTTGCCACGCCGAGGCGCAAAGGTGGTCCACACGCTGGGGACCGGCGTGCGCGTGTCGCCACGCTCCAAGCCGTCAGGACACTTCGGCGGGGCCGCGGCCCGCGAGCCCACGCCCGCGCCCGAGCCAGCCCCCGAGCCGATCGACGAGACGCCCGTGGTTCGCGCCATCGATCCCCGGCCCGCCCCGACGCCGCCCCCGCGCCGGACGATGACCCCGCCCGAGCCCAGCGTCGAGGTGGAGGGTCGCCCGGTGCTCCCCGAGTGGCGGCCGCCACCGAGCCAGGTCCGCCGCGATCTGCCTGCCCCGATTGCGCTTGCGGCCCCGCCCGCAGCCCAACCGCGCGCCGAGATCGTCCGGTATGAGGAGCGCCCGGCCGCCACCACCGTCATCGAGGGTGCGCCCGCCCGCGTGGCCTTTGCGTTCGGCGCAGGGATCCTCCTGGGCGCCCTGGCGGTCGTCGTGCTCATGGAGCACTACCAGGCCACCGTGCGATCCCGGTTCCCAGCGATCGCCACGCGGCCCGTGATCATCCGCACCCCGCCGCCGGTGTACGTGCCGCCGCCCCCGCCGCCACCGGCGCCACCGGCGGCGCTCTCCTTGGCACCGCCACACTCCTCGCCCCACGCCGAGGCAGCGCCCCCCGTCGCGTCGGCCGCCGGGTCCGCAGACCTGTTCGAGCCCGACGCCGGGATCCCCGCCGTGGTCGCGTCGGCGTCCGCAGGCCCGGAGCTCACCACGGCGAGCCCCGCTCGCGCGCCCCCGCCCAAGGTCGCCTCGGCCCCCAAGGCGGCGGTCGCAGCGAAGGCGCCGCCGCGGGCGAAGGTCAAGGCCAAGGCCAAAGCCAAGGCCAAGCGGCGGCCCAAGTCCAAGAAGCCGGCCCCCACCACCGCCGGGCGCATCGTCGTGGAGACCAAGCCCGCCAGCCGAGGCAAGGTCACGGTCAAGGTGGACGGCAAGGCCCGCGGCACGGCGCCGCTCAAGCTGAAGATCGACCCCGGCGTACACGAGATCCAGACCCTGCAGGGATCGGGCTACCCCGAGCTGCGTATGGTCCGCGTCGAGCCCGGCGGGCTCGCCCGGGTGGTGGTGCCCCTCGCCAAGTAGGATCCCGGCGGCGGACGACCGGCGTTGGCGCTCCTGCGCCGCCTTGGGGATTGTGTTGGCGTTGCTTGGAACGCCGACTGTCGTAAGAGCCGAGCGCGGGTTCGACCTCGAGCTCCTGCGGCCGGCCGGGGGGGTGCGGGATCTCGTGGTGACCTCTTCGCCGGCGGTGGCCCAGGACCTCGAGGTCGGCGGCGGGATGCTGCTGTCCTACGCCCGGCGGCCGCTGATCGTGGCGACGATGCAGGACGGCAGCTATCGGCGCACCGAGGTGATCGCAGACCACCGGGTGGTGGGCGATCTGTACGCCAGCATGGGGCTGCTCGGGCGGCTGGAGATGTCGGTGGCGCTGGCGGTGGGGCTGCACCAGGAGGGGCCGGGGCTCAATGGCGGGGAGCTGACCGCCGCCGGGATCGGCGACGTGCGCCTGGGGGTGAAGGTGGTGCTGGTGGACCCGGGGGCGGGGGGGTTCGGGGCGGCGCTGACCCCCCAGGTCAGCTTCCCCAGCGGCGACCCCGGCGATCTGCGCGGCGACGGCTTCCTGACCGTTTCCCCCGCGCTGGCCGTCGGGCACATCGGCCGGCGGCACCGCGTGGCCGCCGAGGCGGGCGTGACGCTGCGGGAGGGCGGACGGGTGCGCAACCTCGAGGTGGGCCAGCAGGTGTTCTATCGCGCAGGCGTGGGCTGGTTCCTCGCGCCGCGGCTCGAGGTGCTCGCCGAGCTCGCCGGGCTGTCCGCAGCGCAGGGCCTGTTCAAGGACGAGGGCGACGGACTGGCGGACGAGAGCCCCCTGGAGGCGCTGGGGTCGGCGCGGATCTCGGTCACCGGGGACCTGCACATGACCGTCGGCGGGGGCGCGGGGATGATCGCCGGCTACGGCGCGCCTCAGTACCGGGTGTTCGGCGGGGCCAGCTGGGCGCCCACGGACCGGGACCGCGACGGCGACGGCCGCCCGGATCGCGCCGACGACTGCCCGGACGCGCCGGAGGACCGCGACGGGTTCGCCGACGCCGACGGCTGCCCCGATCCCGACAACGATGACGACGGCGTGCCCGACGTGGTCGACGAGTGCCCGACCCCCGCCGGCGCCGGCCCGGACGCCCTGTGGAGCGTGGCCGAGGATCGCGACGGGCACGAAGACGCCGACGGCTGCCCGGACCCGGACAACGACGGCGACGGCGTCGAAGACGACAAGGACGACTGCCCCAACAAGGCAGAGGATCTCGACGGCTTCGACGACGCCGACGGCTGCCCGGAGCTCGACAACGACGACGACGGCGTGCCCGACGACCGGGACGACTGCCCCACCGAGAAGGAGGACATCGACGGGCGCCTCGACGACGACGGCTGCCCGGACCCGGACAACGACGGCGACGGCCTGCCGGACGAGCGCGACAGCTGCCCGCTGGCCGCCGAGGATCGCGACGGCTTCGAGGACGCGGACGGGTGCCCCGACCCGGACAACGACGACGACGGCATCGCGGACGCCTTGGACTTCTGCCCCGACGAGGCCGAGGATCTGGATGGGGTGACCGACACCGATGGCTGCCCCGACGAGCCTGGTCGCAGCCGGCTCGTGGCCATCCGCAAGGGGCAGATCATCCCGCTCGAGCCGGTCGAGTACGAAAAGGACACTGCGGTGCTGCTGCCTGCGTCCGAGCGGATCCTCGACGAGGTCGCACGGGTGCTCACCGAGCACCCAGAGCTGGGCGACGTGCGCATCGAGGCCCACCTGGACGCCAAGGGCGACCCGGACGAGCGGCGGGCGCTGACCCAGCGCCAGGCCCTGGCGGTCATGCGGTACCTGGTGCTGCGAGGGGTGGATCCCACCCGGTTGGTGGCCCAGGGCCTGGGCCCGGACCGGCCCATCGACACGCGAGGCACGCCCGAGGGGCGGGCCGCCAACCGCCGGATCGAGTTCCAGGCGGTGACCCCATGATCGCCGCGCTGCTGTGCGCGCTGGCGCTGCTGCTGGCGTCGCCCGCCTCGGCCGACGAGCGCACGGCCGTGCTGGTGTCCAACGCGGGGCAGCGGGTGGAGCAGGCGGTCGACCGCGTGTACCTGGTGACCGAGGCCGACGCCGCCCCGGGCAACGGCGGGGACGACGGTCCGCCGGACTCCCCCGCCGGGGCCGCCTGGATGCAGCCCGCCTACGCCGAGACGGATCGGCCGGGCGACGCGGGGTGGCGCGACGCGGTGCCCGCGTGGCGGCCCGCGCTCTGGGCGCCCGCCGATGCCGACGAGCAGGCGTGGCTCGACCGGGGCGCGGACTGGGTCTGGGCCGCCGGCTGCCCCGGCGACGGGGCCGTGGAGGCGGACGAGGGCGGCGGCGCCACCGCGTACGACACGCGCGAGATCGGGGGCGACTTCGACCACGGGGTGCGCACGACCTGCGGCGGGGAGTCGCCGGACGTAGCGGTGTTCGTGCGCAAGGAGTTCGGACTGCCGCTCAACATCGTCAGCGGCGAAGTGGTGGTGGATCGGGAGTTCGACAACGAGGGCGCCTGGTACCTCAACGGTGCCTTCCAGCGGTCCCGGCGCTTCCGCACCGAGGGGGATCCCGATCTCGCCGGAGTCGCGGCGGGCGTGAACCTGCTGTCGTTCGCCGCCTGGAACTGGACCCGCTTCGGCGCAGACGCCACCCGCAACGAGGCCGGCCTCATCTACACCGCGCAGGTACGCGCCGACGTGACCGACGTGGAGCTGGGCGTGGTGCCCGACGCCTACCTGTACGAACGAGGCCTGCTCGAGTTCGAGGTGATCAACGCCGGCCAGGACGACGCGCCGGCCGGCTGGGCCATCCTCATCCTCAACAGCGACGGGGCGCAGCTCGCGCCACCCCTGGAGGCCCCAGGCATCCCGTCCGGCAACACCCGCCCGGTCGCGGTCCCGCTGCGGTTCGTCGGCGAGCAGACCCTGCGGATCGTGGCGGACGGCCTGGACCCGTTCGGCCGCCGGTCCACAGTGGCGGGCGGCGTGGTCAACCTGCTCGGCGGCGCCGCGGACGGGCGAGCCGGGCTGCTGGACGCGGTGGGCAGCGTGCTCGAGGCCCGCGAGGACGACAACGGCCTGGAGATCGTCATCACCGACACGGACGGCGACGGCTGGCAGGACGAGCGGGACGTCTGCCCGGAGGTGGCCGATCCCGAGCAGCTCGACTCCGAGGGCGACGGCGTCGGCGACCTGTGCGACCCGGACGACGACGACGACGGCGTGCTCGACGACGGCGACGGCAGCGGCCGAACCGACGACTCACCGTGCGCGCCCGGAGAGCGCCTGGGCTGCGATGACAACTGCCGGCTCGACGACAACCGCGACCAGGCGGACGACGACGAGGACGGGGTGGGCGACGCCTGCGACAACGACGACGACAACGACGGCGCCGAGAACTTCACGGACAACTGCCGGGACCTGCCCAACCCGGACCAGGAGGACCTCGACGAGGACGGCCGGGGCGATGCATGTGATGGCGACGACGACGGCGACGGCGCCGCGGACGGGGCCGACAACTGCCCGCTCGCGTTCAACCCCGACCAGTTCGACGCAGACCGGGACGGCGTGGGCGACCCCTGCGACGACGACGCGGACGGCGACCGCGTCGACAACGACGACGACAACTGCGACTTCACGCCCAACGGCCCTCGCCAGGCGGTGATCCCCGGCGTGGGTGATCAGGACGACGCGGACGGGGACGGCGTAGGCGACGCCTGCGACGGCGACCGGGACGGCGACGGGGCGGACGACGGCTTCGACAACTGCCCGGATCAGCCCAACCCCGAGCAGCCGGACTTCGACCGCGACGGTATCGGCGACGCCTGCGACATCGACGACGACGACGACGACGCCCCGGACCCCCGGGACCCGTGCCCCTGGACTCCGGGGACCTCGATGGACCTGTGCCTGGACGACCGCGACGGCGACGGCTGGCCGACGCCGGACGACAACTGCCCCTTGATCCCCAACCCCGAGCAGACCGACGCCGACGCGGACGGCGACGGCGATCCCTGCGACGCCGATGACGACGAGGACACGGTGCCCGACGTGCGGGACAACTGCCCGTTCGTCGCCAACGGTCCCGAGGAGTCGGCGATCCCAGGGGTCGGCAACCAGGTGGACGTGGATGACGACGGCATCGGTGACGCCTGCGCCTTGGACTTCGACGGCGACGGGGTGGCCGACGACGGCGACGGCAGCGGGTTCCGGGGCGATCGCCGGTGCGACACCGGGGAGATCGAGGGATGCGACGACAACTGCCAGTTCGTCCGCAACGCCTGCGAAAACGGCGACGTCCCCCAACGGGACACCGACGGGGATCGGCAGGGCGACGCCTGCGACGACGACGACGACGACGACGGCCGCTCCGACTGGGTGGACAACTGCCCCAAGACCCCCAACGTCGAGCAGGCCGATCAGGACGGCGACCAGCAAGGGGACGCCTGTGACAGGTGCCCGGACGATCCCCTGGACCGATGCCCCGCGCCGCCCCGCTGCGACACCGACTGCTGCCGCCTCTGCGAAATCGACTCGGCCGCCGCCTCGGACGCCGACGGCGACGGCGTCTGCGACTGCCCCCTCGAGGGCGAGGGGCCGGACAACTGCCCCGAGACCCCCAACGACAGCCAGGCCGACCACGACGGCGATGGGCAGGGCGACGCCTGCGACGAGGACGACGACAACGATCGGGCCAGCGATCTCGAGGAGCTGCAGATGCACAGCGACCCGTTCGATCGCGACAGCGACGACGACGGCGTGATCGACGGCCGGGAGGGCCTGCCCCGCTACGATCCCGGCGACGACCTGGACCGTGACGGCCTGCCCAACGCGCTGGACCCGGACAGCGACGGCGACGGCCTGCTGGACGGCACCGAGTTCGGGCTGACGCTGGCGGGCGAGTGGACCGACGTGTCGAGGGGCTTCTTCCGCCCCGACGCGGACCCGGACACCAAGTCGGATCCCTGGCAGCTCGACAGCGACAAGGGCGGGCTGTCCGACGGCGCCGAGGACGTGAACAAGAACGGCCGCGTGGACCCGGGCGAGCTGAACCCCGAGGACGGCGCCGACGACGGCGCGGCGCTGCCGGACGCCGACGGCGACGGTCTGGCGGACGCGGAGGAGCTCGCCTTCGGGCTCGACCCGCACGACGTGGACAGCGACGACGACGGGGTCCGTGACGGAGATGAGCGGGACTGGGCCATCGACAGCGACCAGGACGGCCTCGTCAACGCCCGGGACGCGGACAGTGACAACGACGGGCTGCCGGACGGCCTGGAGCTCGGGGCGACCCGCGGCCTGGCCAGCGTGGGCGACGTCGGTGGGACCGACCTGACGACGGGCCGCTTCCGCGCGGACCAGGATCCCCACACCGTCACGTCCATGGTCGCGGCGGACTCGGACTTCGGCGGGGCCCGCGACGGCTTCGAGGACCCGGACCACGACGGCGCCCGAGGGCAGCAGGAGGGCGATCCCACCGACCCGTCCGACGATGCGCCGCAGATGGAAGGCCCGCTCGGGTGCCCGGCGACCGACCGGGACTGCGACGGGCTGTCGGATCTCGAGGAGGATCTGGGCGGCACCGACCCGACCGACGGCGACAGCGACGACGACGGGGTCCCCGACGGTCGCGAGCCCAACGCATGGTTCGACACCGACGCCGACGGCAGGATCAACGCCCTCGACCACGACTCCGACGGCGATCTGCTGTTCGACGGCACCGAGCGGGGGGTCACGGTCCCCCATGTGGACACCGACCCCGACCAGCGCCTGTTCCGCCCGGACGAAGACCCCGGCAGCCGTACGAGCTCCCTGGCCGACGACACCGACCTGGGCGGCCGCCTGGACGGCGACGAGGACATCAACTTCAACGGCGCCGTCGACCCGGGCGACTGCGATCCCGTGGATCCCTCCGACGATGACGACCGCTCCTGCGGCGTGGGCGGGGAGCTGCCGCTCCCTGGCGAGGGCGAGGGCGAAGGGGAGACGGGCGACGACGGCGAGCGCCTGATCGGCGGCGGGGGCTTCACGTGCGCCGCCTCGGTCGCCTCCGCGGGACCGGGCGGGGCTTGGGCGGGGTGGGCCGCGGTGCTCGAGCTGGCGCTCGGTCGGAGAGCCGGGCGATAACCTCCGCCTGTGGCGACTGCGGTCTGGTTTTGGCTGATCCTCGGGCTGTCCCTCATCGGGGCGGAGCTGTTGGTCCCTGGGTTGGTCGTGGTGTTCCTCGGCCTGGCCGCGCTCATCGTGGCCGGCTCGGTGGCCATGGGGTTCGTGCCCCACTGGATCCACCAGGGCACCCTTTGGTTCACCTCGTCCCTCGGGCTCATCGTTGCGCTGCGCCGGGCGGCGACGCGCATCTTCCCGCCCGAGACCGTGGTGGCGCGGGTCGAGGAGGACGACTCCGACCTGTTCGGTGAGGTCGTCGACGTGATCAACGCCATCTCACCGGATCACGGCGAAGGCAGGATCCGCCTGCGCGGGGCCACGTGGACGGCCAAGTCCATCGAACACAGTCTGCCGGCCGGCTCGAAGGCCAAGCTGGTCTATCGCGACAATCTGGTGTGGGTGGTGGAGGCCGCCACGCCGCTGCTCGACGACGGAGGGGAGCTATGACCTGGATCACGATCGGAATGTTGGTGTTGCTGGTGGTCGTCCTGAAGACGTTCACCGTCGTGCAGCAGCGCCACGCCTACGTCCAAGAGCGGCTGGGCAAGTTCGCGGGCGTGCTCACGCCAGGCTTCCACTTCCTCATCCCGTTCATCGATCGGGTCGCCTACAGGCACGAGATGCGGGAGCAGGTGCTCGATGTGCCCAGCCAGATCTGCATCACCCGCGACAACATCCAGGTGGACGTGGACGGCCTGGTCTATCTGCAGGTGATGGACGCGCAGAGGGCCAGCTACGGCATCGAGGACTACAACATCGCCAGCATCAACCTGGCCCAGACGACCATGCGATCGGAGATCGGAAAGCTGACGCTCAACCAGTCGTTTTCGGAGCGGGAGAAGCTCAACGAGAACATCGTGCGCGAGGTCGACAAGGCCTCCGACCCCTGGGGCATCAAGGTGCTGCGCTACGAGCTGCGCAACATCATGCCGTCCGGCCACGTGGTGCACACCCTCGAGCAGCAGATGGAGGCGGAGCGCTCCAAGCGCGCCGAGGTCACGGCCGCCGAAGCCGAGAAGGAGGCCACCATCCAGATGTCCGAGGGCGATCGGCAGTCGGCCATCAACGTGTCCGAGGGCGAAAAGCAGCGCCGGATCAACGAGGCCGAGGGCCGCGCCAGCGAGATCACCCTGCTCGCCGACGCCTCAGCCTACGGCATCCGCCGGGTGGGGGCCGCGATCCAGCAGCCGGGAGGCCAGGACGCAGTCCGCATGCGGATCGTAGAGGAGTTCATCAACGAGTTCGGGGAGATCCTGCGGGGATCGAGCGTGTCCGTGGTCCCCTCCGGCCTCGCCAACATCCAGGGGTTCTTCCAAGGCTTGGCGCAGACCGGCGACGCGATGGGGCCCGGCGGCGGCGCACGGGGGGGCCAGTAATGGACGACATCGGTATCGGCGGCCTGTTCAACTTCCTCGTCTGGGGCGGGGTGTTCCTCGTCCTCATCGTGCAGTTCCTGCGGTCCGTGCGGCTCGTGCCCACCCGCTCGGCGTACATCGTCGAGCGGCTCGGCAAGTACCACCGGACGCTGCGAGCGGGCTTCCACGCCCTGATCCCCTTCGTCGAGAAGGTCGTCGAGATCCTCGACCTCAAGGAGGAGACCATCGACGTGCCCCCGCAGCGGTGCTTCACCGCCGATGAGGTCGGGGTCGACGTCGACGGCGTGATCTACCTGCAGGTCACCGAGCCGGAGAAGGCGGCCTACGGGATCACGAGCTACCGCTTCGCCGCCATCCAGCTGGCCCAGACCACGACGCGCTCGGTCATCGGCACGCTGGATCTGGACCGGACGTTCGAGGAGCGGGACGTCATCAGCAGCCGCGTCGTGCAGGTGCTCGAGCGGGCGGGCCAGTCGTGGGGCCTGCGGGTGCACCGCTACGAGATCAAGAACATCGCACCGCCCAACTCCGTGCGTGAGGCCATGGAGAAGCAGGTCACGGCGGAGCGCGAGCGCAAGGCGCTGGTGTCCCGGGCGGAGGGCGAGCGGCAGTCGGCCGTCAACCGCTCCGAGGGTGTGAAGACTGAGCTCATCAACAAGAGCGAGGGCGAGCGGCAGCGCCGGGTCAACGAGGCGGAGGGCCGCGCCCGGGAGATCGTGGCCTTGGCAGACGCCACGGCGGGCTCCATCGAGAAGATCGCGGACGCCATCAACGAGCCGGGCGGCGCCGACGCCGTACGCCTGAACCTGACCCAGCGGTACATCGCCTCGCTGGACCACCTGGCCGACGGCCGGACCCGTGTCCTGCTCCCCGCCGACCTGTCCAACCTGGACGGCCTGCTGGCCTCGATCGGGCTAAGCTCGCCCCCGCCCATGACGACGCTGCAGGTCGAGGCGGTGACCCAGCAGATCCCTGCGCTCAGGCCCACCGCCACGCGCCCGCCAGTACCCAAGGACTGAACCGTGTGCAAGAGTCCCCGCGCCTTGAAGAACCCGCTCCTGATCTGCGTCCTGGCCGGTTCCCTCGCAGGGTGCGCCAGCGCCCCGGACTCCTCCTCGCCGGTCGGCAAGCCCATCGCCCTGCCAGCGCCACCGGAGATGGGGCCGCCGCCCGACCGGCCCGGTCCGACGCGGCTCCCGCTGGGGATCGATCCCGTGGCCTACGAGCTCGAGCTGTGGATCGACCCCCGCAAGGACAGCTTCGTCGGGACCGGGCGCATCGAGGTCGACCTGAAGCAGGCGACCACGCGCATCTGGATGCACAAGGGGCTGGAGACCAAGATCAACGCGGTGCAGTGCCGCGCCGGGGGGCGGACGCTGGGGGCCAACGTGGACCCGGCCAAGGCGGAGGAGGGCGGGGAGCCGGCCGCCGGCGAGGTCGTGGTGACCTGCGCGGATCGCCTCCAGCCAGGCCGTGTCTGGCTGGACTTCGCGTGGGAGGCGCCCTTCGACACCCGCCTGGCCGGCCTGTATCGGGCCAAGGTCGCCGGCACCGCGGCCAACGGCGAGCCGGACCGCTGGTACGCCTATACACAGTTCGAGGCCATGGACGCCCGCAAGGCCTTCCCCTCGTTCGACGAGCCCCGCTGGAAGGTGCCGTTCCGCACAACGCTGTACGTGCCCACGGGCATGGAGGGATTCTCGAACACGCCGGTCAAGGACAAGGTGGTCGAGGGCGAATGGACCAAGCTGGTCTTCCAGGAGACCAAGCCGCTGCCGACGTACCTCGTGGCGTTCGTGGTCGGCGACGTGGACGTGGTGGGCATCGACGCCGCGGGCCTGCCGCCAGGCTCGCCCCCGATTCGGGGGATCACCACCAAGGGCCGCGGCGAGCAGGTCAGGCCTGCGCTCGAGATGGCGGCGCAGATCCTGCCCCTGCTGGCCGACTACTTCGGGCGGCCCTACCCCTACGACAAGCTCGACTTGGCGGCGCTGGCGGAGTTCGGCTCCGGCGCCATGGAGAACGCCGGGCTCGTGACGTTCCGCGAGGAGGCGCTGCTGGTCGACCCGGCGACCACCGCGACCAGCCACATGCGGGGCATCGCCTCGATCATCGCCCACGAGCTCGCCCACCAGTGGTTTGGCAACCTCGTCACCATGCCGTGGTGGGACGACCTGTGGCTCAACGAGGCGTTCGCCACCTGGATGGCCGCCAAGGTGGTGGACCAGTGGAAGCCCGAGTACGACGAGCGCACCGACCTGCTCGGCGGCAAGCTGTGGGTCTTCGGCGAGGACGTGCTCGCCGCCGCCCGGGCCGTGCGCAACCCGGTCCGCGGCATGGCTGAGGCCGAGGCCTCGTTCGACGGGCTGACCTACGTGAAGGGCGCGTCGGTGCTGACCATGATCGAGCAGTGGATCGGCGAAGAGGCGTTCCGGCAGGGGCTGCGCGCCTACATGAACCGCCACGCCTGGGGCAGCGCCACCGCGGAGGACCTGTTCCGCGCGCTGGGCGAGGCGTCCGGCAAGGACGTCGCCGGGGTGGCGCGCACGTTCATCGAGCGGCCAGGCGTCCCCTTGGTGAGCGCCCACCTGGTGTGCGCCGGCGACATCCCGACCGTGACCGTGTCTCAGAGCCGGTACCGGCCCGTGGGCTCCGTCGCTCCGGAGCTGCTGCCGGAGGGCGGCCCGTGGAAGATCCCCGTGTGTGTGCAGTGGCCCGAGGGGGGCGCGGTGAAGAACGCATGCACCTTGCTGCAGGGCGTGTCCGGGACCATCCGGCTGGAGGGCGCTTTTTCGTGCCCCGCGTGGCTACACCCCAACGCCGACGAGGCCGGCTACTACCGCTGGTCCATCGCTGAGGAGGGGCTGCAGGCCCTCGTGAAGGCCCGGCAGGCGCTGCCTCGCCGCAGTCGCGTGGGCCTGCTCGACCAGGCGTGGGCGATGGTCGCGGCCGGGCGGCTGAAGCCCGCGGCGTACCTGCGAGCCGCCGAGACGATGGCGGACACCACCGACCGCCACGTCGCCGAGCAGCTGGCGTGGGCCGTCGAGCGCGTCCGGCACACCTGGGAGGACATGGCGGCGACGCCTGCGTTCCAGGGCTGGGTCGGGCGGGTGATGGGGCCGCTGGGACAGCGGCTGGGGTGGGACTCGAAGGAGGGGGAGTCCGAGGACGACGCCCTGTTGCGACCCCGCGTGATGGCGACCCTGGCCTCGGGGGCCAAGGACGCCAAGGTGCTCGATCGGCTGCGCGGGGCGGCGGCGGACTATCTCAAGGACCCGCGGTCCCTGTCCCCGGACCTGGCGACCATGGTGATGGCCGAGGCGGCGAGGGCGGGGCTGGTGACGTTCGACCAGCTGTCCGGGCTCCTCGAGCGGGCCGTGCAGCCGGCCGTGCGGGTCAACTGCCTGCGCGGCCTGGGCACCCTGCCCGCCGGGCGCGGGCTGGAGGAGGCCCTGGCGCTGTCCATGACCGAGGCCGTGCGGGCCCAGGATCTGCGACGGGTGTTCGGGCCGGCCTGGAGCGGCGGCTCGGCGGAGCGTCGGGTGACGCTGCAGTTCACGGAGACCCGATGGGCCGACCTGACGGCCCGGCTGCCGAGCTTTGGGTGGGGGAGCGCGGCCCGCATGCCCGAGCGCGTCGGAGACTTCTGCGACACGGCGGGACGAGACAGCGCCCGGAAGCTGTTCGAGGCCAAGCTGCCCAACCAGGGCGTACGGCATCTCAAGCTGGGCCTCGAGAAGGCCGATCAGTGCATCGCACTGCGGACATCCCAGTCGCTGGCCATGTCGCCAGCGCCGGAGGCGGCGAGTGACGCGGTGAAGGAGACCCATTGAGCGAGGCGACCCCCGAGGACGTGCAGGCAGGCGCCAGCAGGCTGCTGCGAAGCTGGCTGGAGCGGGTGGTGGATGCCGGCGGCCGGGAGTGGCTCGACGAGGTGGTCGACAAGGTCGCCGGGGGCGCCCCGGACAGGTACTTCTTCACCCGGTTTTCGCTGGCTCAGCGGCGGGTCGGCAAGGCCGATCTCCCGCTCGAGGCCGTGGACTACGCAGAGGCCCAGGAGCTTCGGCGCGCATGGGACCCCGCAGGGCTGACCTGCGACCAGGCGGCGCGGGCCGCCATCGTGCTCGCCCTGCCCTCGGACGACCCGCAGACCTGGCTGTCCACCGTCGACAAGCTGTTCGCCTCGGCCGACGTCGGCGAGTCGGTGGCCTTGTACCGGTCGCTGCCCCTGCTGCCTCACCCCGACCTGTTGGCGGCCCGCTGCGCCGAGGGCGTGCGCACCAACATCCAGGCCGTCTTCGAGGCGGTGGCCCACCGCAACCCGCTGCCGGGGGAGCAGCTGGACGAAGGCGCCTGGAACCAGATGGTGCTCAAGGCGATCTTCGTCGGCAGCGAGCTCCGGCTCATCCAGCGCCTGGACGACCGCACCAACGAGCGGCTGGCCAGCATGCTGCGCGACTTCGCCCACGAGCGCTGGGCCGCGGGCCGGGAGGTGCCGCTGGAGCTGTGGCGCTGCGTCGGTCCCCACGCCGACGACGAGGCGATCAACGACCTGGCGCGGGTGCTGTCGCAGGGCTCGGAGAGCGAGCGACGCTCGGCCGCCCTGGCGCTTGCGACCACCCCGTCACCCCGGGCCTACGAGCTGCTCGAGTCCGTCCCGGACCTGGTGGCGCTGATGGATGACGACGAGCTCACCTGGGAGACCGTCGGCATGGAGGCGGCATGAGCAGCAACGGCCACGACAGCTCGGACAAAGAGGCGGCGGGCATGTACATCGACCCACACATCCACGTGGTCAGCCGGACCACCGACGACCTAGAGCGCATGGCCGCCCTGGGCGTGGTCGCCGTCATCGAGCCGGCGTTCTGGGTGGGGCAGCCGCGCACGAACATCGGCGCGTACGAGCACTACTTCTCGTCGCTCGTGGGCTGGGAGCGGTTCCGGGCCTCGCAGTTCGGCATCAAGCACTACTGCGCCATCGGGCTGAACTCCAAGGAGGCCAACAACGAGGCGCTGGCCGCTGAGGTGATGGAGCTCCTGCCGCTGTACGCCTGCAAGGAGGGCGTCGTCGCCATCGGCGAGATCGGGTTCGACGACCAGACCGCCGCCGAGGAGCGCTTCTTCCACCTGCAGCTCGAGCTCGCCGAGGAGCTCGAGCACGTGGTGATGATCCACACGCCCCACCGCGACAAGAAGCGCGGCACCTCCCGCAGCATGGACGTGATCGAGGAGCACGACGTGCCCCCCCACCGGGTGGTCATCGACCACAACAACGAGGAGACCCTCGAAGAGGTGCTCGACCGGGGGTATTGGGCGGCCTTCACCATCTACCCGCAGACCAAGATGGGCAACGAGCGCATGGTCGAGGTGGTCCGCCGCTTCGGCTCGGAGCGCATCATCGTCGACTCGAGCTCCGACTGGGGGAAGAGCGACCCCCTCGCCGTGCCCAAGACCGCCCGCCTGATGGCGGATCGGGGCATCGCCGCCGCCGACATCCATGCCACCTGCTACGCCAACGCCCTGGCCGCTTACGGCCAGTCCGGCGCCATGGCCGAGTCCGACTGGCTCGACCCGGCTGGCGTCGATCAGCGCAACCTGTTCGCCGGCAACTCGGTGCTGCGTGGGCAGACCCCGCAGGTGCCGGATGCCGAGGAGGCCGCCGGGTCGATCATCATCAGCTGATCGACCGCCCGCGGTAGCTGCTAGGGGGTCATCAGCTCCGCCACCCGTCGACCGAACTCGATGGGATCGGCCAGCGGGGCGCCCTCAGCCAGCACCGCCTGCCCAAACAACAGGTGGGACCAGCTCTCGATGCGCGGATCGCCACGATCCGCCTCGTAGATCGAGCGGAGGCCCGAGATCACGGGGTGGCTGGGGTTGATCTCGAGGACCCGCTTGCTCCCGGGGATGTCCTGGCCGGCCTGGCGCAGCATCCGCTCGAGGTGGGGGGACAGGCCGCCCGCGTCGCCCACCAGACAGACCGGGCTGTCCTTGAGGCGCTTGGACAGCCGCACCTCCTTGACGTCGGCGTCGAGGTGGCTCTGCATGGCCTCGAGCAGGGACGCGTGGGCCTCTGTCCGCTCCTTTTCGGCGGCGTCGGGCTCGCCGTCAGCCTCGTCGCCGTCCATCTCGCCGGTGGTGACCGAGCGGATCTCCTTGCCGTCGAACTGCCGCAGGTGGGGCGCCAGCCACTCGTCGATGCCGTCGGTGAGCAGGAGCACCTCGTGGCCCCGCTCGCGCACGGCCTCGATGTGCGGGCTCTTGGTGGCCGCCTCGCGGGAGGGGCCGGTGACGAACCAGATGACGTCTTGATCCTCGGGCATCCGTGACACGTACTCGGCCAGGGTCGTGGGGCCTTGCAGGTCCGCCGTCGAGTCGAACAGGGACAGGGACTGGACCCGCTCGCCGTGGTCGAGATCCGAGGCGATGCCCTCCTTGAGCACCCGCCCGTACGAGGCCCAGAGCGCCTGATAGGCTGGACGATCCTCCTCGAGGGTCTTGGCGAGCGAGTCGAGGATCTTCTTGGTGATGCGCTTGCGGATGGCGCCCACGCGGCGGTCCTTCTGCAGCATCTCGCGGGACACGTTCAGGGCGAGGTCCGGCGAGTCGACCACGCCACGCACGAAACGCAGCCAGGGCGGGAGCAGATCCTCGGACCGCTCCAGGATCATGACCCGGTTGACGTACAGCTGCAGGCCGAACTGGGCCTCCCGGGAGAACATGTCGAAGGGCGGCTGCTGCGGGATGAACAGCAGGGCGTCGTACTCGAAGGAGCCCTCGGCCCGGAAGCGCACCCTCGACAGCGGCGGCTGCCAGTCATGGGCGATGTGCCGGTAGAACTCGGCGTACTCGTCGTCGGTCACCTCGGATTCCGGGCGGGACCAGATCGCCTTCATCGAGTTGACGATGTCCCAGGTGGGGTCGGCCCCGTCCTCGCCGTCGGTGCGCAGGCGGATGGAGTACTGCACGAAGTCCGAGTGCCGCTTGATGACCGTCCGCAGCGTGACCGGCGCCGCGAAGTCGTCGAGGCCGTCGTCCGGCGCGGCGGGGCGCAGGTGCAGGGTCACCGTCGTCCCGGGGGCCGGGCGCTGGTCGTCCTCCACGCTGAACTTGCCGTCTCCGGCGGACGACCAGCGGGTGGCCTCGTCGTCGCCCACCCGACGGGTCAGCACCTCAGCCCGGTCGGCCACCATGAACACCGAGTAGAAGCCGATGCCGAACTGGCCGATGAGGTCCGCAACGGCCTCGCCGCCTTCGCCCTTGGCGGCGAGCGCGGCGGCGAACTCCTTGGTGCCCGAGCGGGCGATGGTGCCGAGGTTTTGGGTGACCTCTTCGCGGCTCATGCCCAGGCCGTCATCCTCCACCGACAGCGTGCGCGCCTCCGGGTCCGCCCAGATCCGGATCCCCGCGTCCTCAGGGAGCGCGACGGCCTTGTCGGTCAGCGCCTCGAAGCGCCGCTTGTCGAGGGCGTCGCTCGAGTTGGAGATCAGCTCCCGAAGGAACACCTCCTTGCTCGAGTAGACGGAGTGAACCATCAGGTCGAGCAGCTGCTGGGCTTCGGACTTGAACTTGTAGGTGCGCTTGCCGGTGGCCATGGCGGTCCCTCATTGGTCAGACGGACGAAACCTAGGCACGCCTTTCAGCTTGGCAAGCCCCGACGACGCCTACGCGACGTCGCGAAGGATCGGGTAGCCCGCAGGCTTGACCACCACGACGGAGCACGGCGCGTCCTGCACCAGGCGCTCGGTGACCGTCGGCCGCCACGACGCGGACAGGCCCATGCGGCCATGGGTCCCGACGACGATCAGGTCGACGTCCGTGTCCGGGTCGTCGCAGAGCTGCAGGCACGCCTGGCCGAGATCGGCGGCGACCACATGGGGGACCACCTGCACGTATCGGCGCTCCTCGCCCGCGGCGACCAGTCGGGCCTGGGCCTGCTCCACCACCTCGAGCAGGGCGATCTCATCGTCGGTGATCGTGTCCTCGATCACGGTGTCGTCCGGGGCGGTGACGATGCGCCGCTTGAGCGCGGGCTCCAGCCCGCGCACGCAGTGCACCAGGTGCAGCGTGGCGCCGCCGCGGCCGTCGGCGGGCAGGGCGCGCAGCGCGACCGCCAGGGCCTCGCGGTTGAGGTTGGTCAGGTCCATCGGGACGAGGACGTTGGTTGCGTGGAACATCGGGCAATCTCTCCGCAGAAGATTCGGTCTTTGCATCGGCCAACAACATAGTCATCGGATGTTGACTAATCCACCGAATAGAATTCATAGTTTCGCCATGAATCCGACGTTGGACCGAATCGACCGCGAGCTCCTGGCGCTTCTTCAGAAGGATGCGCGGATCTCCAACAAGGAGCTGGCCGCGGCGGTCCATCTTGCGCCCTCCACCTGCCTGCAGCGCGTCCGCAGCCTGCGAGACGAGGGGGTCCTGGGCTCGGCACACTCCGAGGTCGACCCGCGGGCCCTGGGCATCGGTCTGCAGGCGATGGTCATGGTCCGCATGCAGAACCAGAGCCGGGACGGCGTCGAGTCGCTGCGGTCCGCGCTCCTCGCCCGACCGGAGGTCCTCGCGATCTACGAGGTCGCCGGCCGCATGGACCTGCACGTGCACGTCGCCGTGCGGGACTCCACCCACCTGCGGGACATCACCCTGGACGCCCTGTCCTCCCGCCCCGAGGTCCGGCAGGTCGAGACGGCGGTGATCTTCTCGTACGCCCGGGCGCCGGTGCTGCCAGACTACCTGGCGCCGCCTGCCTGAGCGGCGACTTCCCTCGACGCCGTCCAACGGGCAAGGTGCTGACGCAATGCGCCTGTCCGCTCTCCTCCCGCTGGCATTGATCGGCTGCGCCGGCCCCTCGCCGGATCCGGGCGGTTCCGTGCCCGCCAGGGACACGAGCGCGCGCAGCGGGCTGCTGCGCGACTTCTTCCCGGACGGCAAGTTCGACGAGGCGGGGCGGCCGCTGAGCGCCCACGTCACCGAACCGGCGGAGATCTGCGACGGCGATGCGCTCGACGACGGTGCCGTCCGGCTGTCGACGGCGGGGTGCGACGGACCCTTGGTGGGGAGCACCCAGCGGGGAGGGCTCGCCCTGGACGTAGGGCTCTGGGCGATCGATTCGGTGGCGCAGCTCCCGCCCGAAGCGCCCGTCGCCACCGTCGAGATCCTGGACGAGGCAGACGCCGTGCTCGCCTCCACCGTGCTCGCCGCGGGCAGCGTGCGGGAGGACGGCGAGTGGATGCACCTGTCGCTGCGCTGGACCGGCGGGGCCCAGGCGCGTGTGACCGTGCGTCCGACCGGCGCAGCGGCCATGGCCCTGGGCAGCCTCGAGCTGTTCCCGGCCCGCTTCAGGCTCGCGGTCGGCCCTGGCTCGGCGATCCTGGCGCCTGAGTCCGATCGGATCTCCGTCGAGTGGCCGCTGGACCAGGCGCGCCCGCAGCTGGAGCTGGCGGAGGTCGATGTCTCCGACGCCGTGGCGGCGCTGGTCGAGGCGGGCGAGGCGACCGAGGCCCAGACGACCTATCGGCAGCTCCTCGAGGTCCCGCTCGATGGGCTCCTGGCCGCGGTCGCCGAGCAGACCGAGCTGCCGGGCCCCGAGGCCCCGTTGGCGCTGGTCGTCCGTTCGGCCGGGTCCACGGCGCGGATGCAGATCCGGCGCGCCGTCGACCCGTGCCTGTTCGAAGGTGATCCCCAGGCCCCGGTGAAGGTCCTGGTGACCGGGTTCGAGCCGTTCCCCGCCGACGCCTGGCACGAAAACGTCTCCGGCGTCGGCGTCCAGGCGATGGACGCCGCCAACCTGCCGGGCGTGCAGCTCATGCGCCTCATCCTGCCCGTGGAGTACGACACCGCCGCCGAGCGCGTCGTGGACGCCATCCGCCGCTGCGCTCCGGACATGGTCATCGACTTCGGCCAGGGCGGCGGGACCGTGGCGGTCGAGGAGACCGCCTACAACCTCAAGGACACCGGCGAGGTGCCCGGGGGGGCGCCGGACAATCGGGGCGTCATCGCCACCGCCACGCCCATCGAGCCGTCCGGTCCCGCCGAGCTGCCGACAGGCCTGCCGCTGGACGCCATCGTCGAGGCGCTCGATGCCCTGGGGACCACGGCGCGACGCAGCGACGACCCGGGCCGCTACATCTGCAACAACGTCTTCTACCGGGTGATGCAGGCCGTCGGACAGACCGACCTGCGCGCCGGCTTCGTCCACCTGCCGTACGTCACGCGCTTCGACGACGACGCCTCCGACAAATGGGGCCGTACCCTGGAGGCCATCGTGCGGACGGTGGCGCAGGGCGACGACAGGCTTTCCGAGTAAGAGCGACCCGCGGCCTACGCCGGCGGCAGGCGCATGAACTGGGTGTGGGTGACCGCCGAGGCCCAGCGGGCCAGGGGCTGCTCGAAGATCGGGCCGACCTTGGTGAGCAGCACGCCGACGGGCATGGCCCACTTGGGTATGGGACGGAAGCCGAAGCGGACAGGAGCGGTCCTGCGCGGGCTTGCCCACCCGCACCCTCACCGTCACGATGACCGGCATATGAAGACCTGCCCATCCCGTTTCGCCGATGTCCGAGCGCTCGCCATGGCGGCGCTGGTCCTGCCTGCCTCAGCGTGGGCCCAGGCCGAGGTGCTCCAGCTGCCGATCACCGCCGACAACAGCATCATCGACGTCAACGGCGAGCGGGACTTCAACATGGGCGCGGCCCGCTCGCTTCGGGTCAAGTCGTTCCAGCACCACCTCATCGCGCGGTTCGACGCCGCGCCGCTGGCCGGGCGGACGGTGCGCCGGGCGACGCTTGTGTATGGCGCGAACGCCCAAGCCGACTCCATCTCGCGGGTCAGCGTCTCCACGATCCAGGCGGACTGGGGGGAGGGCGACAGCGGCGGCTTCGCGCAGTCCGCGGGGGGGTCGACGTTCAACCACGCTCGCCACCCGGACACCCCGTGGTCGTGGCCCGGCAGCACCTTCGCCAACGTGGCCTACGGCAACAGCCACTCGCTGCACAACGAGTCCGCGCCGAACCTGGCGGACGGCTGGTTCCGCTGGGAGGTCGACCCGGACCTGGTCCACGCCAACGCCGTGGGGGCCGCGTACGGCCTGGCGGTCATGGAGGCGGACCACGACGTGGGCCGCAACCCGACGGTGCACGACCGCACCCACGGCCAGTTCGCGCCCTACCTCGAGGTGGAGCTGTCCGAGGCTGCACCCGCGCCCGGCCCGGTGACGGAGCTCATCGCCGATGACGCCGCCGCCGAGCTCGGCGAGGTCGTCATCGAGTTCACCGTTCCGGCCGACGCCTTCGCCTACCGGATCCAGTGGGACGGCCAGGAGATCCCTCGGCATTCCATCCCCTTCGCCGGGGCTGTCGGCAGCGCGCAGCGCATCCGGCTGTGGGGGCTGGGCGAGCCGGGCGACGTCGGCGAGCTGCGCATCACCGCCGTGAGCCGGAGCGGATCTGAAGGGCCCGCCGTCGTCCTCGACGCCTCCATCCACGACGAGGAGATCGTACCGTTCGCCGACCTTTGGCCGGCGCCCGTCGATGAGCCCTCCACCCCGGCCCCCGAGTTCGCGGGGCTGCGGGTGTACGCCGTGCCCACCGCCGACCGGGTGCGGGCGGACGGGACCTTCGTCGAGCCGCGACCGGACGGCTACCGCAGCCACAACCCGCTCTTCCGGGACCGACGGATCAAGCTGCGCGGGTTCCCCGGCGAGGTCGTCGACTTCGTGGTCGTCGTCGAGGCCCTCGGCGAACCGGTCAGCGACATCCAGCTGGTCCCGACGATGGGCGGCGCCGTCGAGGTGCTGCAATGGCGTGTGCTGTCCGTGGCGACGTCGGCAGGGCCGATCCCCGAGCTCCTGTACGGACCCGGGGCGCCCCCCCTGGACACCGGCAACGACTCGGCCGCCGACGATCCGAGCGTGGGCTCGATGCTCGTGGAGGTGACCCTGCCGAGCCCGCAGGACGTGCAGGGCGACTGGCAGATCGAGCTGCGCGTGGGCCGGGATCAGCTGCAGATCCCCATCGACGTCGACGTGTTCGCCCACCCGGAGGCGCTGTCGACACCCCCCAGCTTCCACGCCGACTTCAACACCTATGGCTGGCCATCGTTCCTCGCCACCTTCAACGAGGAGCAGGTCCTGGCCCGGCGGTTCAAGGGCAGCATCAACACCGTGCCCTACGGCCACGGCGGCCGCACCCGCATGGACATGATCAAGCCCAACGGCAGCGGGATGGATGAGCGGGCGTACAACGACATCGAGCCCGGTGCGCAGGAGGGGAACTGGCGGCCGGACTTCTTCGAGGCGTTCGACCCGTGGGTGGGCCCGGAGGCCGCCGGCGGGGCGGCGTCGACCTTCTACCTGACGTTCCACGAGAACTGGCCGCAGCCGCTCAACGACCACCGAACCCCTGGGGAGATGGACGCTGACGCCCTCCCGGAGATCTACGGACGGACGTTCACCAATGTCCTACGGAGCTTCGACGGCCTCGCCGTGGAGGCCGGCTGGGATCAGACGCAGTTCCACGTCTACCTCAACAACAAGCCCGGGGGGGGTCGGAACCCGACGCCGTGGGAGCTCGACGAGCCTTCGGATCTCTGGGACTTCAAGGCGCTCGACTACTTCAACCGCCTGACCCAGGCCGCCCAGCCACGCTCCAACATCGTGTTCAGGGTGGACGTCAGCCGGCCGCAGTACGCCCGGGGCCACCTTCGCGACGTCGACCTGTACGTGTGCGGCGGGGCGTGCGTGACCTACGCCCGGATGATCGCCGAGCAACGGGACCGCGACGGCTGGGAGCTGTGGCACTACGGATCGGCGGCGCCGGTGCCGGACAGCCTGCACCATCCCCAGGCCTGGGCCGCCCGGTCGGTGGCGCTGGGCGGCAACGGCATCGTGCCCTGGCAGACTGTGCGCGAAGGGCGGGGGTTCCTCGAGGGCCAGCCGGACAACGAGCAGCGGCTGGCCGTGTTCATCGAGGCGGAGGACGCCCAGGCGCCCGAGGTGTGGCCGACCCTGCGGGCGGCGGCATACCGCCGGGCGGTGCAGGACATGGAGCTGCTGCGGCTCATGCAGGGCTGGGCAGGCCTGTCCCAGGCGCAGCTGGCCCGCTTCATCGGCGCACACCTGGGGGCGGAGTACGACGGCGAGCACTGGGCGGACTACGCCGCGCGGCTCCCGCAGACCGGGCACGATGCGACGCGGTTCGAGACGATGCGCCGCCACGCCACCGCGGTCATCGAGCGGATGATCGCGCAGGAGAACGAACCGGATCCCGGCGAAGGCGAGGGCGAGGGCGGCGAAGGCGAAGGCGAAGGCGGAGGCCAAGGCCAAGGCGAGGGCGAGGGCGAGGGCCCGGCTGCTGCGGGAGAGGGTGAAGGCGAGCCCCCGGAGGGCCCGGTGCCTGGCGACGGCGGCGGTGGGGATGACGGAGGTCCCACGGGACCGGACTCCCCCAGCCCCTCCGGCCGGCGCGGCGACGACGGCTGCGGCTGCCGGTCGGTGGCTGATGACCCAGGCACGGCCTGGTGGATCGGGGCGGTTCGGCGGTGAGCTGACGCGCGGCGGGGCGGCAGGGCACCCGTCACACCGCCGAACGAACCGGCAGGCCCGCCTGCCGCAGCATCCCCATGGCGATCGACAGATCGTCCGGTCCGCCTCCCTGGGCGAGCCCCGGCAGGAGGATGAGGCGGCGCACCGCGCGGCCGCCGGGGGCGCCGTAGTGGACCGTGAGGTAGGGGCGGGTCGCCGGCCGGCGGGCGGGATGGGCGGTGATCTCGCGGATGTCGGCGACGGGGATCTCCATGTCGGCGGTGAGATCTCGGCTGCGGACGACGTTGTACAGGAGCCAGGCGGCCAGCAAGAGGATTGCGCCGCCCAGGACCGTGCGGGCGCCGCCGGGCATCCGCAGGGTTCGCACCCCGACCCAGGCGCAGTAGCCGGCCAGGGCGAGGTACAGGCCGAGGATGCGGCGGGGGGAGCGGCCCGGGGCGGCCCTGCGGGTGGGGGCGCTGACCATGCGATCGGCCAGCTGTCCCCTGGGTCCCGTGCGGGTGAGGACCAGGCGATCCTCGTAGATGTGGCAGGCGCCCGTCTTCGTGCGGAAGCTCGGGGCGCTCACGACGCCGGGTCGGCCTCCCTGGGGGGCGCGCTGGGGTCGAGGTGGGCGATGCTCCGGGCGTAGTAGGCGAGCACCTCGGGGTCGCGCACCTGGATGCGGTCGTCCTTGCCAGAGCGTCGGATGATCTTGCGACGTCCGAGCAGGTCAAGGGCGACCCGCACCGTCTCGTCGGCCTCGTCGGCCGCGGTCATCTCGTCTTCGAAGTCCAGCAGCTCCGAGGAGCGGGCGCGGCGCTCCTCCTCGAGGCGCTCCCGGGTCCGGGCGGTCTGCTCGAAGCCTTTGCCTGTGATCAGCCGGGCCCCGGCGGTTCGCAGGCGCTCGCGCAGGCCGCGCACGGCGCGCACGAGGTCTTCGCGGGGCATGCCTCCCCCGGCGGCGTCGGTCAGGGCGAGGGCGACCACCGGCACGGGGGTGGCAGGGATCTCCTTGCTGATCGCCTCCATCACCTCGTCGGCCAGCCCCTGGACCCGGTCCTTGCGGTCCTCCCGGGACAGCTCAAACAGGTCGGGGTGGCGCTCGAGCCACTCGTTGAGCGACACGGGCTCTCCGAACGCCGCCGTGGCATAGCCGTGGCGCTTGACCCGGCCCGTGAGCCCCCGGAACAGGTTGACGAGGATGATGAACGGGAAGCGGACGCAGAACGCGACGAGGGACTTGCCCTTGTCGAACCAGCTGGGGGGGATCCGCTCGCCCTTCTTGAACTTGCCCTCCGCCAAGAGCGAGCGGTCCTCGAGCACCCGGTCGAAGTTGATGCCCACCGGGACGAACAGCACGTCCTGGGGCATGTCGCCGTCCTCCTTGATGCGCACGATGTAGTCGAGCAGGCCGATCTTCGGCGGGCGCAGGTAGCCGTCTCGGGACAGCCCGCCCTCGGGGAACACGCCCTGGGTGATGCCGTATCGGCAGGTCATCTGCACGTAGCGGCGCAGGACCGTGTGATACAGCTTCTCGCGGAATCCCCGCCGCACGAAGTAGGACCCGAACGACCGGAACATCACCTCCAGCGGCCACACCCGCGCCCACTCACCGACGGCGAACGCCAGGGCGATCTGGCGCGCCAGCATGTAGGCCACCAGCACGAAGTCGGCGTTGCTCCGGTGGTTCATCATGTAGACGAGCACGGCGTCGTCGGGGATGCCCTCCCGGACCTTCTTCAGGCCCCGCTCGTCGATGACCACGTCGTAGACCATGTTCATCGCCGCACGGGCCGCCGTGTAGCCGAGCTTGTAGTAGGACAGGACGTTGAAGGCCGGGACGATCTCGTCGATCCACTCCTCGACGTTGTCCCGCAGCACCGCCACCGACTCGCCCGTCTCCTTGGCCTGCTCCGCGATGCCCGCGGCGATCACCGGGTCCGACAACAGCTCCGCCTTCATGAAGCCACGGCGGGTGAACTTGTAGCGGTCCAGCCGTACGCCGTGGGTTCGGATGTAGGCCTTGGTGCTGCTCCGCAGGCGGCGCTTGACCTTGCCCACGACCACGAACCGCAGCATCTCGTACGCCGCCCAGACCCCGAGGATCACCGCGGCCCACTGCAGCCCCTGCAAGGCCGTCATCGGTCGACGCTGGTAAAGGTCAACGACACCCACTCGGCGTCCGCAGACAGCCCCCTGCGGCCCATCTCGGTCAATCCGGTGTCCGTCGTGAACGCCCGGGCCACGCCGTCGGCCTCGGTGGACAGGATGCCCGACAGCACCAGCCGCCCGCCTGGCGACACCGCACCGACGAGCCGATCCTTCAGGCTCAGCAGGATCGGACTGACGATGTTTGCGACCACCACGGCATAGCCCCCGTCGGGCCAGTCTCGATCGGAGGCCACCCGGTCCGCCACCCCGTTGAGCGCTGCGTTGCCGGCCGTGGCGATCACCGCCTCGGGGTCGTTGTCGATCCCGAGCGCCCGCGCGGCGCCCAGCCGGACGGCCGCGATGGCCAGGACCCCCGAGCCCGTGCCGACGTCGAGCACGGCGGCGCCAGGATGGTCGGCCATCGCCTCCTCCATGGCGGCCAGCGCCAGGCGGGTGGTCGCGTGACCGCCGGTGCCAAACGCCATGGCGGGCTCGATGACGACCTCGAGGCCCTCACCAGCCTCGTTCCAGGGCGCCCGGATGGTCAGGGAGCCGGCCCGCACCGGCCGGAAGTGCTCGCGCCACGCGTCGGCCCACCCGGGGTCCGCCTCCCACCGCAGCTCGGCCTCAAACTCGCCCAGGCTGGCCTCGGCCCGCTCGCGCACATCCGGGGACGCTGGGATCCAGGCGGTGACGGTGGCGGCGTCGCCCATGCTGGGACGGGTGTCCCGGTCCACGATCTCGAATCCAGTGGCGCCGGCGCGCACGAGCGCCGCCCCTGCCGAGACGGCCTTGGCCGCCGTGGTCCGCACTGTCAGCTTCAGGTAGCGGTCGCCTACGTTGTTCAGGCGGAGCTTAGCCGTCGTCGCCGCCCGGAGGAGGATCGTCGTCGAGCACCTCGGTGAGCGTTAGGCTGAACGGGCCGCGGCCGGTGCGGTAGCCGTCGACGAAGACGAAGTAGCGACCGGGATCCAGGTCGTTTTGGGCCAGGGACGAGTCGCCCTCCTCCTCGGCCAGCCCGCAGGCCACCTGCGAGCCCTCCTCCTGGCAGTTCTCCCGCATGTAGACCACGCCCTCCCAGCCGTTGGTCACGAGCTCGGCGCGGATGAGCGCCGGCTGGGCGATCTCGAACCAGTACACGACGTCGCGCCCCTGGTGGCCGAACGGCGACGTCTCGCAGCCGCCGGGCGGGTTGGAGCGCTCGGTGCGGAAGTTGTTGCTGGCGAAGGTGGTCTCGCCCTCGACCGACTGGCCGACGAGCAGCTCCACGGCCCCGCCGCACACGTTGTTGTCCGGCGGGAAGTTCGGGGGCCCGATCTCGAGGCTCAGGTCGAAGTCGCCGCACTCGTCCCGGCGACCGTCGACGTACACGTAGTACACGCCGGGGGGCAGCGCATCGTGGTGGATGTCGTCGGCGGCCTCGCAGGACAGCTCGTTCTCCGGGTCGTCGCCGATGCATGCCTGGCGCATGTAGACGATGTAGTCCCAGTCCGCCTCGACCTGGATGTCCACGCTCGCCCAGTCGTCGAGGCGGAACTTGTAGGGCCGCTCCGAGGCGGTGTGCCGGATGCCCGACCTGCACGAGCCGGCGGTGATGTGGCCGCACTCGCAGGTGTTGCTGTGGGCGATGTGCTCGGCGCCGGGCCGCAGCGTGGTCGGGTTCACGCAGTCGCAGGTGCCGTTGAGCGTGAAGACCTCGACGTCCAGCGAGTAGGCGATCTGCGCGTCGTCGTCCGGGTGATCGACCCGGAGCAGGTGCTGGCCGC
>PVBE010065768.1_pt1 | contig 31089 bp, 22 predicted proteins | sample 1631181 | NCBI WGS metagenome assembly PVBE01 (sample SAMN08397723, study PRJNA350692) | Marine metagenome, whole genome shotgun sequencing project. | isolation source: water | place: Pacific Ocean | collected 2012-04
CACGCGCCAGGTGTGCTCGTAGAGGTTCTGCTTGCCCTGCAGACCGTGCCGGCCGATGGCCATGCCGTGGTCTGCCGTGTACACGATGTAGGTGTTATCGAGCTCGCCCATCTCTTCGAGCTTGTCGAGCACCCGCCCGATCTGGATGTCGATGTTCTCATTGCACGCGTACTGACGACCGATCTCGTTGCGGATGGTCGGCTCGTCACGGCGCTTCATCACGCCCTGGACGTTGACCTCGTCACGGCATCCTGGGTGTCCGTGGTGGAAGGGGTGCTCCGGCAGGTAGTTCTCGGGGAGCGGCGGCGACTTGGGGTGCGCCTCCTCCGGCACGACGTCGTTGTCGGCGCCGTACTTCTTGAGGAGCTCCTCTTTTGCCCAGCGCGGGTCGTGGGGGTGAGAGAAGCCGTAGTAGATGAAGAAGGGGTCCTCATCCTCAGTCTCGGTGCGCTCTTCGAGGTAGGAGAGGACCTGCTCTGCGTGCCAGGCGCTCCCTTCTTCGTCGGAGGCGCCGCGTCGCGTCTTGTCCTTGCACACGGTGAACTGCTCGTTCGCCGCCTTGTAGCTGTTGCCGATCTTGCAGGTCCGCATGGTGTCGTACCCAGCGCGGTTGAAGACGGCGGCGAGCGTGTGCTCCGCCAGGTCCTCCGGGCAGAGCGGGTTCTTCTTCACGCCCTTCACCCCGTTTTTGGGCAGGTGCCAGAGCGTGCGACCGCTCATCACCATGTGCCGCGACGGCGTGCACACTGCGCCAGACCAAGAGCCCATGTGATACGCGCCATCAAGGGTCATTCCTTCTGCGGAGAGGCGGTCAATCACCGGCGTCTCGAGCGGAGAGGACGGGTCGTAGACTGAGAGGTCGAAGGGGGACTGATCGTCCGCGATGATGAAGAGGATGTTCGGCGGGCCGGCGCTCTCGGGGCGCTCTTCACCCGGGGAGGCGCAGGCGAGGAGGGGGGCGAGAGCGAGGAGGGTGAGCTTGGTGATTTGCATTGTTGTGCGCGGCTGGCCTGGAGACGGGATGCCCAGGATAGCCGACCAAGGAGCGCCCGGGTTCGGTGACACGCGACGAGGCCGGAAGATTCCCTGTCAGGAGAGCCACGGAAGCCACCATCTCCTTGGGCTTGGGTAGCGTGCGCATGGGGTGGAGCTGATGACCCCTAGTTTGGGAAATTGGAGGATCCCTTCAGGGCTTTGGGGGTCAAAAGGCCCGTCAACAGCGTGCGGACCTTTTCGTGAGTGAAGGGACGAAGGAGAGGGACCCCTTTCGCCGATGGAGTTCAATGAACAATGACGACTCCCAACACAGACCTTGAGATCGCACGTACCGCGAAGATGCTGCCGATTGACGAGGTGGCCTCTCGCCTAGGCATCGATCCGGCGGAGATAGCGGCCTACGGGCGCCACAAGGCGAAGGTGCCCCTCGAGCGGATCGCCAGCGCCGAGGACCGAGCCAAGTCCAAGCTGATCCTTGTCACCGCCATCTCGCCGACGCCCGCTGGGGAGGGAAAGACCACGATGAGTGTCGGGCTGGGCGATGCCCTGACCCGTCTCGGTAAGAAGACCGTGATCTGTCTGCGCGAGCCGTCGCTCGGCCCATGCTTCGGGATGAAGGGCGGCGCCGCCGGGGGCGGATACGCCCAGGTGGTCCCCATGGAGGACATCAACCTCCACTTCACCGGAGACATACACGCCATCAGCGCGGCGAACAACTTGCTCGCAGCGATGCTGGACAATCACCTCTACTGGGGGAACGCGCTGAACATAGACCCGCGGAGCGTCTCGTGGCGGAGGGCGATCGACCTCAACGATCGCGCCCTGCGCGACACGGTGATCGGTCTCGGAGGGCACCGCAACTCGGTCTCGCGCGAGACCGGCTTCGAGATCACCGCGGCCTCGGAGGTCATGGCGATCTTCGCTCTAGCCACCTCCCACGCCGACCTTCGAGAGCGCCTGGGGCGCATCGTGGTCGCCCGCTCGTCGGACAAGGAGCCTGTCACTGCTGCCGAGCTAAACGCCCAGGGCGCCATGGCTGCCTTGCTACGTGACGCTCTGTCCCCAAACCTCGTTCAGACCCTCGAGAACACCCCTGCGTTCGTGCACGCGGGGCCCTTCGCAAACATCGCCCACGGTTGCAGCAGCGTGATCGCGACGCAGATGGCGCAGGGACTCGCTGAGTACACGGTGACCGAAGCAGGCTTTGGCTCCGACCTCGGCGGAGAGAAGTTCTTCAACATCAAGTGCCGCTCCGCGGGTTTGGAGCCGGACGCCGTCGTCCTCGTCGCCACCATCCGTGCTCTCAAGCACCAGGGCGGCGCCGACCTCTCTGAGCTGGGTACCCCTGACCCCGCCGCCGTCGAACGGGGCCTCGAGCACCTCGAGAAGCACGTCGAGAACGTGCGTCTCTTTGGCGTTCCAGTCGTGGTCTGCCTGAACACGTTCACCGCGGACAGCGAGGAGGAGTGCGCCGTCCTCCTTGACGCGGCCTCGGAGCTGGGCGTCAAGGTCGTTAAGTCAGAGGCCTGGGCACATGGCGGCCGTGGGTCGGAGGGACTCGCCAGCGAGGTCATCGCGCAGGCTGAGTCCGGTGACGGTGACTTCCGGCTGCTCTACCCTGATCAGACCGAGCTCTTGACCAAGGTGAAGACCGTCGTGCGTGAGATCTACGGGGGCCGCGACATCATTGCCGACACCAAGCTGCGCAGCCGCTTCACCGAGCTGGAGGAGCAAGGTCACGGTCATCTCCCGGTCTGCATCGCCAAGACCCAGTACTCCTTCTCCACCGACCCCCACCTCAAGGGCCGTCCGCGAGATGTGGATGTCCCCCTGCGGAGCGTCCAGCTTCGCGCCGGCGCTGGTTTCGTCCTGGTCACCACCGGCGACATCATGACCATGCCGGGCCTGCCCCGTCGCCCTGCTGCGGAGGACATCGACGTGGATGAAGACGAGCAGATCGTTGGTTTGTTCTGAGCGAAGTGATGCCGCGCCCAGCGTATGACCGCTGCGTGAGCCACACCTGCCGAATCGCCCACTTCGTATTGAACCGCTGAAGCGCGCAGCTAGTCGAAGTACCAGGTGACGACATCCCAGGGGTCGGCGTGGAGAAACCATAGCGCCGCAGCCCAGAGGAGTATGAGCGCCGAGAGCGCGATGAGCCCTCGAGCCAAGCGCGCGCCGGGCGCGGCTTGGCGCGCCAACGCGATAGGCGCCATGAGGGCGCTGAGCGGCATGACCCCAGGCACACTCATGAGGAGAAGGGAGCACACGCAGTAAGGGATGTCGACCAGGAGCCCGATGTACTTGGGGTCATCCAGGTTCGGGCGCGGCATGTGGCCGAGGACGGCCCAGGCGACGAACCAGGTCAGGTAGAACGAGACGACGACTAGAACGGGGTAGCTGTACGCGCCCAGCAAGAGGAGCCTCTCGGACCGTTGAGGGCGCGCAGAGGCTCTCTTGGTGCGCTCTGAAGAGAGGACGAGGTTGGAGCCGGTCATATCTCAAGCGTATCCCAGACCCTGAGATTGGGTTGAGCGCTCGAGGGACAGCGCCCTCGGAGAGGGACGCGTGGCCCGGTCGTACTCCATGTTCACGGTTTTCTACTTCCAGCGCTTCAGCGGCCCTTTGGGTTGTGAAGGGGAGGGAGAGCTGGGAGGCTCCGTAGTAGAAGACCATGAACTGATTGGACGGGGCTCCGGTCATGCTCAGGTGGAAGTCGTCCGTCTCGACGCTGGGCGTCCCAGCCCAGGACATGACGGCGCCAGCGCCGACTGAGTTCGGCGAGGTGGAGCAGTATTCGATCGGGTCGGGGCACTGCGCGAAGGAGGTGTTCGCCGTGAGCGCTGTCAGAGCGATGGCTGTGAGCGGGACGAAGCGGGAGATGGTCTCCATGAGGAAGCCTCCGATGGGGTGGGGGTCGATCGAACACCGCGCTTTACGTTAAGGGCAGAATTGTGGAGAGGGCGTCCTCACCAAACCGCCGTTTCTCTCACCCGAGGATGAACAGCGGGTCGCAGGTATAGAGCTCGTGGAGTCCCTGTGGGCGCTTCAGCGGTTCACGACGAAGTGGGCGATGCGGCAGGCGTGACCTTTGCTGCGCGCGTTCTTTGTCTCGGCGATCCTCAATTCGAGCGTGTGCTCTTCGCGAGCGAGCTCAGGAGAGAGGACGTAGACCCAGGGCAGGTGCAAGCCGCCGCTCCAGGGCGTGAAGAGATCTTGAGCGCTCCACTCCCCGCCGTCGATGCGGTGTTCGATCACTCCAGCGTCCGGTCCTGCAGGTACCCAGACGCCGACGGCGCGGCCCTTGAAGGTGAAGGACAAGCTCGCTCCGGGCTCGGTGCCCACGAGCATCGGCACGTTGTGGAAGCCCCCGCGCACGCCGCCGCCGACCCCGCCAGCGCGAGGGTCGCAGTCCTCTACGAGCTCGAAGCCAGAGAGCGCCGTCGCCTCCGTCGGCGCTCTCATCTCGCCTGCGTCGTAGCTGAAGCGGTCCAAGGGGTCAGGCGTGCCGTGCTCCAGGACGGCCATTTCAGTCAGTCGACGCACCGCCCAGTAGCGGGATAGCAGACGACGGATGCTGGCCGCGTAGAGGCGCTGGCCAAAGGGGGAGGGGTGCAGGTTCTTGAAGTCGTCCTTCCAGGAGAACTGACCAGCGTCGATGCGCTCTGTGACCTCGCGCGCGAGGTGGACCGTCGAGACGTCGTAGTGCTCGGCGACGGCCTCGTGCTGGCGAATGACGAGCGGCACCTCGCTCGCGCGATAGCTCGCCATCTTCTGTGGGTCCACGAAGTGCATGAGGACGACGTCGACGTAGCTGTTCAGCTCCCTCGCGTGACGAATGATCCCCTCGACGCCGCGGGTCATCTCCAAGGCGCTGCGTCCGTTGGTGGAGTCGTTGACCGCCGCCTCCAGGAAGATGAGGTCGACCCTGCCGTGACTGAAGACGTCGCGCTCGAGTCGGAAGGCGCCAGGCGTGCTCCCCATGGAGGGGTTTCCAGCTGCGATGAACTCGAACTCAGTCCTTGGGAAGCGGGCGCGGAGGTAATCACAGACCGCGTCGCGCCAGCCGGGGTTGTATGTGATCGAGCCACCCAAGAAGGCGACACGGCCCTTCTGCATCTCATCGAATTGGACGCGCGAGCGCTCGAGCGAGCCGTGCATTCCGAGGTATCTATCCGAGCTGGGGAAGGCGGAGGCGTGGCGCTCGATGAAGTCCGCCGGACGGATGGGCTCGGGGTGGGTGAAGTGGTGCCCGTTCGAGCGCGCCGTCCCCTCCTCGACGCGCATGACCTGGATGTCCCCGCCAAGCTCCCTGTAGCGAGCCTCCAAGAGGAAGGTGTTCTCTGCAGGCGGGACGATCGTGTCGTTCAGGCTGACGATGGAGAGGAGCGGGATCTTCGCCTCCGCGATCGGTTCGAGCAGCTTGAGCGGGTTGTAGGGGTAATCTCGCGCCGCACTTTTTGAGAGCTCGAGCTCTCGGAGGAGGTGCTGCCAGGTGGCCGCGTGTCCGCGCCCCGTACCGCTGCCCAAGGGCCAGCTCCTGATATCGCAGACCGCTGTGTCGGCGTAGATGCAGGCGACCTTCTCGGGGTTTCGTGAGGCCCAGTGGTAGATGAAGAGACCGCCGCGGCTCACGCCCTCGAGCGCGGGTCGCGCGGCGAGGTCGTGCTCAGCGCGCATGGTCTCGTAGAAGACGTCCCAGACAGCCATGGCCTTCAGGCCCCCGAGCATCCCGCCGGTGTCGATGTAGGCGATGTGGAAGCCGCGCTCGAGGAGGATCAGGTCACAGCCCGTGTGGAAGTCTGGGAAGCGCGCCCGCCAAACCCAGGGCTTCCCCGGCGCAGCGTGCTTTGGGACTACGAGGCGCGCCGGCTTTCCTTCAACCACGAGGTCCAGCTGCTCATAGCCGTTCCATTGGACCTCGCTCGCCTGCTCCTGCTGAAGAGGGGCGCTCCCCGGCATGGCGAGGCTTGAAGAGGTGATCGCAAAGAGCCCGAGAGAGGCTGTGAGGAGGTCTCGAGTGAGGCGGCGCATGAGGAGAGCATAGTCTGTCCATTCAGATTCCATCAGCGCGCCGCACGAGACTGTCTTAGGATGGGCAGCGACGTCCGACCAGCGGGCACCTTGGGACTTAATCGACTAGGAGGAAGAGAGATATGGGTAAGCAGATCTCAGAAAATCGGAAGGCGGCCTACTACATTGGCATGATCTTGATCGTGGTGGGCTTTGTCCTCTTCTTCTCCGTTTTGTTTGAAGGGGTCAGCAGTGTGAGCAATGGACCGAGCTTCGGCCCTGGGGGGTTACAGGATTCGGGGCCCAACCCAGCGACTGCACTCATAGGGATGGTCCTCGTCGTTGTAGGAGGGATCTTGCGCAGTGTCGGTGCGCGGGGGCTCGCAGGGTCAGGCGCCATCTTGGATCCGGAGCAGGCGAAGGAGGAGTTAGAGCCCTACAGTCGCGCAGCAGGTGGCATGGCCAAGGACTTCTTGGAAGAGGCTGACATCAAGCTCGGCGGGGGGACCGAGCAGGTGGTGATGATCCGCTGTCGCGAGTGTGGAAAGCTGAACGAGGAAGACTCCAAGTTCTGTCAGGAGTGCGGGAAAGAGGTCTGAGCTGCGGCGAGGTCGCTCCTCAAGCTGCAGGCTGAACCCGTACGTTGAACAGCGCGCTGACGCTGTTCCGTGAGTGACTGGTGTTAGACATGGCCGCCTGGGCGCGTTAAGAGAGAGGTATGTTCAAGAGCCTCAAGCGGATTTCCTTGGTCGTAGACTTCAAGACCTTCGTCATCGTGGCGCTGGCGATCGGGTCCATGCTCGCCTGCAAGGAGTACGAGATCCAGGCGGACTTCCCGCTCACCCTGATCTCCACCGCCATCATCTTCCCGATCGTGTTCTCGATCGGAGGCGCCTACAAGCGCCGGGAGAACGCCTTGGCTCAATACGGTTCCATCAAGGCGCACGGCCGCGCCCTCTACCTGGCTACGCGCGACTGGCTGCCCGAAGCAGATGACGGGAGCCTGAATAGGATGCGCGGCGCGCTCAAGGACACGATGGTCGGGATGCGCACGCTCTTCACCCAGCCCATCGAAGAGATGGAGAAGAACGAGGAGGCCGTGGACGCCGCGATCGAAGAGCTGTCGCAGGTGATCAAGGTGGAGCTTCGCGAGAAGGGCCTGCCGGGCGGCGAGTGCTCCCGCTGCAACTCCTATCTCAGCAAGATGATGATCGCCTTTGAGAACATCAAACACATCTACCAGTACCGGACGCCCCGCTCGCTCCGGGCCTACAGCGACTTCTTCATCATCTTGTTACCGGTGCTCTACGGGCCCTATTTCGCTGTCAGCAGCACCGACTACTCTCCTGGGCTCGAGTACATGATGCCGGCGCTGTTCGCTGTCATCCTCTGTGGACTCGACAACATCCAAGACCACCTTGAGAACCCCTTCGACCAGATCGGCGTCGATGACGTAGCGATCAACGCTGAGAAGTTCGTGCGGCGGCTCGAGGAAACCCCCGCGCCTCTTCAGGGTTAGAACAGGCGAACGGCCTGTGAGTTCGAGGTCGATTGGGACCTAAGGCGTCTTGGGCTTCTTCGCCCGTAAGAAGGGGTGGAACTCCTGGCAGTACTCGCAGCTCCTGATGAGGTCCAGGTACGCTTCGGTGGCGATCTTCATGCCCAGGTGCTCTTGGTGCTCAAGCCAGGCGGGGTCCTCATTAACCGGCGCGCTCGCGCAGCAGCTCGTGAGAGAGGCGACAAGGAGGAGGGAGGCTGTTCTCATGGGGAGCAGCTTACCTCAAATATCAACGCTCTAAGAAGCGGCTACGGGCACCAGCTTCACGGGGCAGACCTTGAGCTCTGCCGTGTCCGTGATGGGGTCGTACCCAGAACCCGTCAGGGCGTTCACTGGGACGTCGCTGAAGCTGAAGCTGCAGAACACCGTCCCGCGGGGGGAGGTGTCGTCGGCGGAGACCTTCACGGTCACGCTGCCGCGCGGGCTCGACATCACCGCTAGACAGCCGTCCTCGAGGCCCCAGGCGTCGACGTCCTCAGGGTGGACCTCGACCAGCTCTTCAGGCACGAGGTACTCGGTGCCGACTGAGCGCCCGCTCATCGTCCGGGTGTGGTAGTGCTCGAGGCGTCTGCCTGTAGTGAGCCAGATGGGGTACTCCTCAGAGGTGACCTCCGCGGGGTCGCGATAGCTCGGGGTCATGAAGAGCCCCTTGCCGCGGGGGAACTCGCCGATGTGGAGGACAGGCGTGCCTGGGTGCCCCTTCTCAGGCACGGGCCAGTTGTGGCGTCCCTCAGCGACGAGCTCCCAGTCGAGGCCGAAGTAGGTGGGCGAGAGCGAGCAGAGCTCGTTGAAGATCTCCTCCGCGGAGCTGTACTCGAACTGATCCGAGCCCAAGCGCTTTGAGATCTCAGAGATGATCCACCAGTCAGGCTTGGCCGCGCCCTGCGCCGGCACCGCTGCGCGGACTCGCTGTGGTCGGCGCTCAGTGTTCGTGAAGACGCCGTCGGTCTCGCCCCACCCTGCGGCGGGGAGGACGACGTCAGCGAGCGCCGCCGTCTCTGTGAGGAAGAGGTCGATGACGACTAGGTGCTCCAGGCTCTTCAGGGCGTGCTCGCAGTGGGCGACGTCCGGGTCGGAGACGAGGGTGTTCTCACCGCAGATCAACATGCCGAAGATCTTCTCGCCGACGCTGTCGAGCGCGCGGACCTTGGTCATTCCTTTCTCGAGGTCGACCTCGACGCCCCAGGCCTCCTTGAACTTCGCTTGGTTCTCAAGCTCTGTGACTGGCTGGAAGCCTGGGAAGTTGTTCGGGAGCGCGCCCGTGTCCCCTGCGCCTTGGATGTTGTTCTGACCACGCATCGGATTGATGCCTGTGCCCTCCCGTCCGATGTGACCCGTCATCAAGACTAGGTTGCAGAGGCTCTGGACGTTGTCGACCCCACAGATGTGCTCGGTGATGCCGAGGGTGTAGTAGATCGCGCCGCGGTCTGCGCTTGCGTAGGCGATGGCCGCGCGCTCGATGTCTCTCGCAGGGACGCCTGTGATCTCTTCACCCCACTCGGGCGTGAACTCTTTGAGGTGCTCAGAGAGCGCCTCAAAGCCCTCGGTGCGCTCATGGATGAACTCCTCATCGACGAGCCCCTCGCGCGCGATGACGTGGGCCATGGCCCCGAGGAGCGCTACGTCTGTCCCGACGCGGAGCTTGAGGTGCAGGTCGGCCCGGCGGGCCAGCGGGATGCGCCGGGGGTCCGCCACGATCAACATCCCGCCGCGCGCCTGCGCCTTCTTGAGGCGGGTCGCTGCCACGGGGTGGGCCTCGGTCATGTTCGTCCCGATGCAGAACATCACGTCCGGCTTCTCCATGTCAGCCAGCGGGTTCGACATCGCTCCTCGACCGAGTGTGGCGGCCAGACCGGCCACCGTGGGAGCGTGTCAGGCACGGCTGCAGTTGTCGATTTGGTTCGACCCGAAGTTCACTCGTATGAACTTCTGCACTGCATAGGCTGACTCATGGGGTGCGCGACCGGAGGCGACGGCGTAGACGGCTTGGCGCCCGCGCTCCTCCTTGATCTTTCGGAAGCCCTCCGCGGCGCGGTCGAGGGCCTCGTCCCAGGTCGCGGGGACGAGCTCTCCGTCCACGCGGACTAAGGGCTCCTTGAGGCGGTCGGGGTGCTGGACCCACTCCCAGGCGAACTGACCCTTGACGCACAGGGCGCCTTCGTTGGCGGGGCCGTCCATGGCGGGCTGGACGCCGACGATCGTGTCGCCCTTCGTGAGGATGTCGACCGAGCATCCCACCCCGCAGTAGGGGCAGACAGAGCGCGTCGCCTCGAGCTCGCCCGGCGTCTCTTCGTGCTTGAGCGCGCGCTTGTCAGCGAGCGCGCCCGTGGGGCAGGTCTGCACGCACTGCCCGCAGAAGGTGCACTCGGAGTCCTCGAGCAGGCCGTCGAACTCGGTCGTGATCTGGGTTCGGAAGCCGCGGTTCGAGACGCTGATGGCGTAGTCGCCCTCTTGCTCATCGCAGACCCTGACGCAGCGATAGCACGAGATGCAGTGGTCGTAGTCGCGCAGGATCATCGGGTTCGGGTCGTCTGTGTGTGACGCGCCAGAGCGCTTGCCCTGGAAGCGTGAGCCGTCCGACTCATAGCGCACGGCGAGGTGCGCGAGCTCTTGGGAGGCCTTGCCTCGCAAGGGGTCGATGTGTGCGTTCGCTGGGTTCTCTGAGACGACGAGGTCGACGAGCGCCTTGCGGTGTGACTCGATGGCCGCTGTCTTGGTGCTCACCACCATCCCTGCTTGAGCGGCGGTCGTGCAGGAGGCGACGGGCTTCGCCATCCCCTCCACCTCGACCACGCACATCCTGCAGGCGCCCAAGGGCTCCAGGCGTTCGTCATAGCAGAGCGTCGGCACGGTCTCTCCGTGTCGGCGGGAGACCTCGTAGAGGGTCTCGCCCTCTTCGAAGGGGACGACGCTGCCGTCGATTGTGAGCTCCTTCATCATCGCTTCGCTAGGTGGGCGTCCACCTCCTCAGGGAACTTCTCAAGGAGGCTCTCAGTGATGAGCGGGGCTGCGATCCCGAGACCGCATGCGCTGGTCTCTGACATGACGTGGCCGATGGCGTGGATCTCGTCCTTCCACGCTCCTGCTTCGACGGGTCCGGCCTCACCAGAGAGCCGCTCTGAGATGCGCTCGGTGCCGATGCGGCAGGGGAAGCACTTGCCGCAGGACTCGTGCGCGAAGAATGACATGGCCTGCCGGGCGACCTCGACGATGTCGCGGGTGTCGTCGAAGACCATCACGCCGCCCGCGCCGAGGAAGGAGCCCTTCGCGCGCAGGCAGGGCTCATCGAGGGTCGCGTCGAGGTCCTCCGCGCCGAGGAAGCCGCCGGAGAGCCCGGCCATGGTCACGGCCTGGAATGAGCGCCCCTCGCGCTGGCCGCCGGCCCAGTCGTTGAGGAGGGTCGTGAGCGGGAGGCCGATCGGGACCTCGTAGTTGCCGGGGCGCATGACGTCCCCAGAGAGGCTGATGATCTTGGTGCCCTTGTGCTCGCCGTGTCCGAGGCCCGCATACCACTCGGCGCCCTTGGCGAGGATCGGTGCGACGCTGGCGAGGGTTTCGACGTTGTTGACTGCTGTCGGCGTGTCTTCGAAGCCGTGTGTGACGGGGTAGGGGGGCCGGTTGCGGGGGAAGGGGTGCTTGCCCTCGAGGCTGTTGAGGAGCGAGGTCTCCTCGCCGCAGATGTACGCGCCCGCGCCGCGGCGGACGCAGACCTTGAACTCTCCGAGGACCTCGCGCGCCTCTTCGACAGCCTGTTCGAGGATCACCTGGGTGTGGGGGTACTCGTAGCGCAGGTAGATGAAGCCGCGCTCAGCGCCGGTGGCGTGTCCGGCGATCGCCATCCCTTCGAGGACGGCGTGGGGGTCGTGGTCCATGAGGACACGGTCCTTGAAGCAGCCGGGCTCGCCCTCGTCTGCGTTGCAGATGATCGTCTTGGGCCCGCCCTCTGCCTCCCTGACAGCACGCCACTTGCGAGCGGTGGGGAAGCCCGCGCCGCCGCGGCCAGCGAGTCCGGAGGCGTCGACGACGTCGAGCACCTCTTCGTGCGTCATCTCGCGCGCGCGCTCCAAGGCTGCGTACCCGCCGGTCTCGAGGTATCCCGTGAGGGTGGCGCGCCCGCTCGTGCGGACGTGTGCGAAGCAGCACTCTTCGGCGCCGCCTGGGTTGGGCGCTGGTTGGAGGGTGGGGGACTCTTGGAGGGCTCCACCCGGTGTGCCGACGAGGTAGCGGTCGCCTTGAATGACGGCGACGGGCTCATCGCAGCGTCCGGCGCAGGGCATCGCCGTCGCGCCCTCGAGCTCATCGAGGAGCTCGTCGCAGCCATTGAGCTTGCAGATCGGCCCGTCGCAGACCCTGGGCGCTCGTTTGCCGCCGGGTGTGCGTGAGAAGTGGTGGTAGAAGCTGACCGTGCCGTGGAGGTCGGCGAGGGGGATCCGGAGCGTATCGGAGATCCCGCGCAGCGCCTCGTCGGAGAGGTGCTCGTCGCGATCGTGGAAGGCGTGGAGCAGGGGGAGGAGCGGCGCGGGCTCGTCCTTCCAACGGTTGCAGAGGTCTTGGTCGGTAGGGGTCACACCGAGAGTTTAGTGAATCCGGAGCGGCTTGACTCCGTGTCCAAGGGCTTCGTCTCCGCCCTCGTCCCCTAAATCCATGGCCTAGCGCTCGTCTTTCTTCTCGATGGCCTGACGCATCTTGTAGAGCCTCTTCTCGGCGGCCTCTGCGCTGACTTCGCCCGCCGCGACCTTGGCCTTGATCTTGGCTTCGGCGTCCGCGTACTCCATGCGAGCGGTGGCTCTGTCTGCTTGATCGCCGCCGGCCTTTAGGCGTGCTTCGATGCCCTTGTACTTGGCGTCCGCCTCTTCGCGGGTGATGTCGCCGGCTTCGACGGCAGCCTCGATCCGCTCCTTGGTGCTCTCCCAGTCGAACTCTTCGCCCTTGGACTCACCGCGCTTTTCTTCTCCAAGTTCGAGGCGCTCCTTGATGCCTTCGTACCTAGCGTCAGCCTGTTCACGGGTGATGTCGCCAGCTTCGACGGCAGCCTCGATCCGCTCCTTGGTGCTCTCCCAGTCGAACTCTCTGCGCTCTTCACGTTGAGGTGCGGCATCAGCCCTCACGATCATTCGGCGCATTTGACCGAGGCGTGTGTCTACGTCTTCTTGACTGGCCTCGCCAGCTTTGACCATCCCGTCCATCTTTTCCTTTGCGGCGGCGTACTCGGCACGGGTGAAGGTCTTGGCCTCTCCGCCTCTCTCGCTGCGGTCGCTGGCGATCATCCTGCGCATCTGGCCGAGGCGTGTGTCACCGTCTTCACGGCTCACTTTGCCCTCTGCGACCATGCCGTCGATCTTTTCTTTTGCGGCGGCGTACTCAGCGCGGGTGACGGTCCTGGCCCCTTCGGCTCGCTCAGTTCGCCCGGCGGCGATCCGCCTCCGGACCTTGGCGATGTTCTCGTCGGCGTCCTCACGGCTCATCTCGCCCTTCGCGACCATCTCTTCGATGGCGTCGAGGCGAGCACCGATCGCCTCGCGGGAGGCCCTCCTGTCGTCGTTCGCGCTCGGGGCGATCTGCGTGCGCAGCTCTCCGAGCTTGGAGGTCATCTCTTCCTCACTCAGCCATCCTGAGGCGACAGCCTCGCGCATCTGTGTCGCCATGCGCCCGTACTCTTCACGGGTGATCGTCTCGCTCGCTGCGTTGTTGACGCAGCCAGCACCGAGGGTGGTGAGTCCGATAGAGACGAGGAGCAGGGCGATGGCTCCAGAGAAGAAGGAGCGGTTGCCGAGGCGGGTGGCGCTCTTGTTCGTGTTGGTCTCGAGGATTCTGGAGATGCGGTTCATGAGAGAGCCTCCGTTGGCTGCGAGGAGAGTGTTTGGGGTTGCGAGCTGGAAGGACTCCAGCTTTGTGAGCGCTTCTGCGAGGTGCCTGCGATCGCTCTTCGAGAGGTTCGAGAGGTCATCACAGCAATGTTCACGCTCCAGACGGATCTCTCTCGAGATCCACCAGGTGAAGGGGTGAAAGAAGAGGATGGATTCGATGATGCACTGAACGAGGTTCAGTATGTGGTCGTGGCGGCGGATGTGGGCGAGCTCATGGGAGAGGATCAACCTGAGCTGGTCTGGGGTGAGGGCGGTGAAGGTGGAGACGGGGACGAGGACCACAGGGGCGATCCAACCCACGAGCATCGGAGTCTCCACGAGGGTGCTCTGCAGGAAGCGGACGGCCTCTTTGATCCCGAGCTCTCGCCTCAGTGAGAGGAAGAGGTCCTCCCATTCGGGAGCGGGTCGCGAGACCGACGTCGTCTTGAGTCGGCGCGTCCACATCCATTGCCTGGCGAAGCGGATGGACATGAAGAGCACCCCGAGGCTCCAGCACCAGGCGGCGACGGCGGACACGTCGATCGTGGCGCTCGAGGCGAAGGGGAGGGGGTTGAGGAGGGTGGGTTGTAGCTCCCACGCCGAGGTCGACGTGGTGGTTGCGGCCGTGGTCAGCAGCCAGAGGAACGTCCCGACGAAGCAGAAGAAGGAGACCAACATCGCGCCAGAGGCGACGAGGTAGCGCGGAGAGGACTTTTTTCGCGGGAGCGCGTCTAGGAGGACGGCGGTGAAGAGGCCAATGAGCACGCCCTGCCAGAGGAAGTGGATCACGCTCCAGCCGAGCGCCGACCAGACCGAGGTGACTGATGAGGAGAGGAGGTCGAAGTGGAACATCACGCGGACTCCCCCTCGAGCTTGTCCAAGAGGGCGCGGATCTCGCGCAGCTCCTCAGGCGTGGACCTCTTGGTCGAGAGCGCTTGGAGGGCGAGGTTGCCTGCTGAGCCGGCGAAGGCGCGGTCTAGGAGGTCCCGCAGCATGACTCGCTGGGTCTGTTGCTGTGGCTGGGCTGCGGAGAAGACCTGCGGACGGATCGAGGTGTCGCGCTTGAGGTGGCCCTTCTCGGTCATGATCTGCATGAACTTCAGGACCGTCGTGTAGCCGATGGTCTCCTTCTGGCTCATGAGGTCATAGACCTCACGCACGGTCTTGGGACCGTGCTCCCAGATGACGCTGAGGATCTTGACCTCAGAGTCGGTGGGCTTGCGACCTTTGCTTCGCTTGGACATCGCCCAGAGATTACACGAAAGAGTTCGTGCTCAAACGTGAAAGCACGAAATATTTCGTAAAGCTCTGCTCGCAGCCACGACGGATGGGGTCCCGGCACAGCTCCCATTTACTGGAGAAGGACCCCTTCAGGGGTCCTTCTTTTGCTCGGGCTAGCTTCGGTGATCGCCGCAGATGGAGTCTCAGCCGCCCAAGAGGATAGGTCGCTCCTTCGTCGGAGCCCGTATCAGAGAGTCCAGGTGACCTCGTAGGCGTTGGAGAGGTTGAACCCGCTGCTGCAGGGTGAGCCTAACGAGTCGCGGTACCAGTACTGGTAGTGCCTCGTCTGACCGACGCTCACATCTCCCTGGGTTGCGATGGAGACCGAGGTCGAGGTCGTGAGGTCATTGCCCGTGTTAGCGAAGGTCACTTCGATACGTCGGACGCTGCCGCCCGCGCAGCGCGGGCCGGCCCCGAAGGGGTTGCCGTCACCGCCGTTGACCGCATTGTTGCCCTGGAAGTAGAGGCCCGAGCCAGGGGTCAACTGAGACGTCGTGAGCACCAAGTCGTCGTCACTCAGGCTCGCCGAGCCGGAGCCCGTGAGGAGCGCGCCGTTCCCCAGGCCGTTCGCGCAGCCCTCTCCTTCGCCGCCGATGTTCCCGCAAGGGCAGGCAGCTTGGCTGTCGTCCCCAAAGCAGAACGAGCTGCCCGGACCAAGGTCCGATCCGAGGAACAGGTAGGCGGAGCCTGATCCCGAGCCGTTGTCGTCGTCGAATTTTGCGCCGACGAGGGCGTCGTCGTCGCAGATCGCGACAGACCAGCCGAAGGTGTCGTAGTTGGCGCTGTCCGAGGGGAGGAGCATTGAGGTCTGTGCGCCCGTGGCGACGTCAAAGAGGTACGCAGCGCCGGATCCCATGCCCTGACTGTCGTTGTAGGGCGCTCCGACGATCGCAATGCCATCGTTGATCCCGACCGACCAGCCGAAGTAATCGTCTGCAGCGCCGTAGGAGGCGAGGAGCTTTGCGCGTTCTGTGCCCGTGTTTACGTCGAAGAGATAGGCAGAGCCTGATTCGAAGCCGTTGTCGTCGTCTCGGAACGCCCCGACGATGGCGTCGCCGCCGTGGATCGCAACGGCCTGACCGAAGAAGTCCTGCATTTCGCCGTCCGAGGGGAGGAGCTTTGCGATCTGGATGCCTGACATGACGTCGAAGACATAGGCGGCGCCGGATGCGGGACCGTTGTCGTCGGCGTAGGAGGCCCCCACGATGGCCCTGTCGCCGCTGATCGCCACGGCGATCCCGAAGTAATCAAACGACGAGCCGTCCGAGGGGAGGAGCTTGGCGAGCTGGGCACCTGTTGCGAGATCGAAGATGTAGGCGGAGCCTGAGTCTGTCCCGTTGTCGTCGGCGGCGAAGGCACCGACGATGGCGAAGTCGTTGCAGATCGCAACTGAGCGCCCGAAGCTGTCGCCCTCTTCGCCGTCCGAGGGCAGGAGCTTGGCGAGCTGGGCGCCCGTCGTGACGTCGAAGAGATAGGCGGATCCCGAGATCGCGTCATCGCTGACGTCGTCGGGGGCTCCGATGATGGCGATCTCGTCGTGAACTCCGACGGACCAGCCGAACTCGTCGTCGAAGGAGCCGTCCGAGGGCAGCAGCTTCGCAAGCTGCTCCCCGGTGGAGACCTCGAAGACGTAGGCAGCCCCGGAGTCCAAGCCGTTGTCGTCGTCTTGGAATGCTCCGATGACGGCGATGTCGCCCCAGACGGCGACGGAGGAGCCGAAGAAGTCCTCTTCAGCGCCGTCCGATGCGATGAGTTTGTGGTCCTCTTGTCCGGTGGCCCAGGTGGAGAAGAGGAAGGTGAGGGCGAAGAGGGGGAGGCTCGTGCGAGATGACGGGAAACGACTCATGGCTCTGTCCTGTTTTTTGCCCGTTGTGGGCGTTGTCCTCGGGGATCGGGCGCATACAGCGCGCGGATCGTCGGGCCTAAGCCGCTCTTTTATAGGGCAGACCCGACTCTTCTAAGAGGGGCGATACTACGAGGGTCGAAGAGTCTTCTCTCGAAATAGGTGGGGCGCTCTGAGGGTCCTGCCATGGGCATTTCTCACGTTTGAGGGCCCTCAAGGGTGCTTTGGGACCTTTTCGATGTGATCACCGAGCTCTGAGACGCCCGCAGATGGGGCCCTCCGCCGCTCAGAATCTCCAGGGCGCTCGGATCGGGCGCGAGAGCAGGGCGTCGGCGGCGTTGTCGCCCTCGAAGCGCTCTCTGGCCGGGTCCCACTTGAGGGGGCGTCCCAACCTCACAGCGATGAGGCCGAGCTGGCAGAGGGACACGGTGCGGTGTCCCACCTCCACGGGCTCGAGGCTCTCGCGGTCCTCCTTGATCGCGGTGAGGAAGTCGGCCTTGTCCTTGAGCGTCCCTTTGAAGCTGACTTCATCGGGCTCGAGTTTGGAGTTCAGGAGCTCCTCCGAGCTGGCCGTGAGGGGCTTGCCCTCCTCTGCCTCGAGCCAGCCGTCCGTCCCTTCGACGCGCACAAAGGGCCTGCCGATCTCATAGCTCTGCGTCACCCCATCCGCGAACTCATACTCGATGTCGAAGTGCGTGATCGTGTTCCAGAGCCCCTGGCTGAACTCGCCGCTTCCCTTGATAGAGACAGGTCCAGTGCGCTCTCTCCCCGTGACCCATTGGGAGATGTCGTTCATGTGCGTGCCCCAGTTCGTGATCATCCCGTTGCAGTACTCCTCGATGCGCATCCAGCCGGGGCGGCTGTAGCCCTCTACGGGGTGGACGCGCTTCTCCGTGTACGGGGCAGGGAAGGCAGGGCCGAGCCACATGTCGTAGTCGAGCCCATCGGGGACGGGCATGGTGGGCTGCGGCGGCATCGCGTCGCTGGCAGAAGGGACCCCGGTCATGATCCGCTGGACCTTCCCGATGCGCCCGTTGTGCACCAGCTCGGCCATGCGCCAGTAGCGCTTCTTGCCGCGGAACTCGCTGTCCGTGCGGCTCACGACTCCTGCCTTCTCTACGGCGTCGCAGAGCGCGCGCCCGTGCGCGATGCAGGTGGTGAGCGGCTTCTCGATGCAGACGTGTTTGCCAGCCCGCGCCGCGAGGACGCCCATGGGTGCGTGCCAGTGATCTGGCGTGGAGATCATCACGGCGTCGACGTCGTCTCTCGCCAAGACCTCACGGAAGTCGGTGAACGCCCGGACCCCGGAGTAGTCGCTCCCGGTCTTCTCGCTGTAGTAGGTGTTGGCCTGTGCCTGCGCGCGCTTGAGCCTCGCTTGGTCGACGTCGCAGACCGCCACGACCTGCGCGTCCGGTGAGGAGAGGAACTGGTTCAGGTTGGGCCTCAGCCCTTGCCGCCCCAGCCCGATCATGGCGACGTTGATCCGGTTCGATGGAGCGTTCTGACCGAAGACGCTCGAGGGGACGATGAATGGGACCGAGGCCAGCTTGAGGAAGTCGCGCCGCCGCTGGGTGGGGGAGTTCTTCACGACGCCTTCGTTCAAAGCTCCTTCAGCCAGATGTTTTTGAAGCGCAGGTTGTGCGGCTCGCCGTGGTCCTGGAGGCCGATGTAGCCCTCGAGCGGGCGGTCCTTCATGGCAGAGTCATCGAGCTTGAGGTCGATGATCTTGTGCCCGTTCAGGCAGACCTCGAGCCGGTGACCCCGCGCCGTCACGATCATGCGGTTCCACTCTCCCGGAGCGGCAGACATGTTCTTCGAGGCCCCCACGGTGCGGATGATCCCGCCGTGGTCGTGGTGGCCCATCTCACCCTCCTTGCCTGAGTTGTCGAGGATCTGCGCCTCGATCCCCTGGTTCACAGGGTCGTTGGTGTCATGGACGCGGAAGTAGACGCCGCTGTTTCCCTTGGAGGGATAGGAGTACTCGAGGTCGAGGATGAAGTCCTTGTACTTCTTCACGCTCCAGAGATAGTCGCCGTAGCGCTCCCATCCTTTCTCAACCGGTCGCGGCTGGATCAAGAGCTCTCCGTTCTCTTCTGGGATCCAGTTCCCCGTCGTCTCCCAACCGCTGAGGTCTTTGCCGTTGTAGAGCTGGGTCCAGCCGGCGTCCGTGTCACGGAGCTCGACCACCTGGATGTTCTTCCAGCGGACCTCGTAGGGGCCTTGACCGAGCCCGATCCCGTGCACCTGCAGGCCGAAGAAGCCGCGCGGGTGGGACTTGTACATCGCATCGTGCTTGAGGTCTGAGATCCTCTCGCCGTTGATCCAGGTGCGGATGTAAGGCCCGAGCATCTGCACGCGATAGGTGTTCCACTCGCCGTCCTTGAAGTGCTTGTGCGGCTTGCGCACATCGTCGGGGGTCATCCATCCGCTCACGGCCTCTGCGTAGAGGTAGCCCGACTCTGCCCCGTTCTCGCCGCTGGCCTCGATCTCCACCTGGGGGCCGTTGACCCTGCCGAGGAAGTCCCCCTTGGTGCGCGAGCGCAGCTGGACGCCAGAGTTCAAGGCGTTGTCGACCTTGACGTCGAAGAGGAGCTCGAAGTCGGAGTAGTCGCGGTTGGTGCAGAGGAAAGAGTTGGGGCTGCCGTTCGCGGTCTTGCCGACGATGGCGCCGTCCTCGACCCGATAGGTGGCGGTGCCGTTGCGCTGCGTCCAACCATCGAGCGTCTTCCCGTCGAAGAGCGGGACCCAGGGGATCTCATGCCTTCGGCGGTCCACGTGCATGGGGGCGTCCATCGGATTTTGAGCGCTGGGATGAACGGCGCCCTGGCCTTCGCCATCTTGGGTGCTGGGGGTGGTAGCAGCGCTCAAAAGGAGCAGGCCGAGGAGCGCGATGGCAGAGAGGGTGTGGACGTGTCTCATGGTGCGGAGTGGGGAGGCCTTCAGGAGGAGCGAATCAGGGCCCTCGATCCTAGCGATCCGAGCGCTGTTCGGACCGAACCATTGCCTGGGGCTCGCCCCTCCGCGCTATGGGTAAAGTTGTAAATATTGACTGTGGGCGCACGTACAGGGCCCCTCACGCTCCCAAACCGGAAAAGCCACAGACATGTCCTATCAGGCCCTCCTCTTCTTCTTAGTGCCGATAGTCCTCGCCTTCATCGCCGTCGTCATCTTGTTCGTTCGAGGCACAGCAAAAAAAATAATGAGAGTCCTCCTAGCCCTCTTCCTCCTCGCCTTCACGGCCTTCTGCTCTTGCGGATTCCTCGCGACCTATGAGCCTGGAGATGGGCACCTCACGTGGCGCATCGGCTACGGGATCGCGATCATGGCTTCCCTCTGCGGGGTGGCGCGGCTCCTCCGTGGAGGCAGCAAAGCGGAGTAGCTCTGCGGACGCGCGAGGGCGGCCTCGCGCCTCAGTCCTTGGCTCTCTTGCTGTCTGCCGCCGCTCGCTGGGCTAGGTGCTTGAGCAGGGCTTGCGCTACCTCGGGCCGCTCTCGGAGCTGCTTGTTGAACTCATCTCGGGTCAACACCATGAGCCAGCTGCCTTTGACGGCCTCCAGGTTGGCCGTGCGGGCCTCTTCCGTGAGGAGCGCGATCTCTCCCACCAACTCCCCGGGTCCGATGCGCGCGAGCTCTTTGTCGGCGTGATCCGTCACCATCACCTCCCCGTCGATCATCACGAACACCTCCTCCGCCGGATCACCGATCCTGCACAAGGTCTCACCGGCTGCGTAGTAGGCGCGATCGAAGTCGGAGAAGACGTGATCGATCTGTTGTTGGGTGATGAAGCGTTGGAAGGGCTTGTTGAGCTGGGAGAGGTCCAGGGTCATCGGCTGGATAGGAGTGTCGAGCTTCTCTGCGAGGACCTCTTCGCTGCACTTCAGCCAGCCGGTCTTTAAGAAGAGCTTGGTGGCCGATGGGTTCGCCACGCCTGTCAGGTGAGTCAATCCGCGCTGGACGCACCACATGTAGCCCATCGCCATCATCGAGAAGCTCAAGCCAGGAGTCTCTCTGAACTCCTTTCGCACGACGAGCTGCGAGCAGGCCCCAGGTCGCTCTGCCTCGCTAATGAAGGCGCTGAAGTCAAAGTGGTCGTCGGGGGACGCGCCGGCCTCTGAGTACTCCATGAACCTCATGGTCCCGACGACCTCACCCTCTACGGTCGCGATGACGTTCGCCACGCCAGGGAACGCGTCGAAGCGGTCCACGAAGCGTCCGCTCGAGGTAGCGGGGAGCAAGCCCTCCTCATTGGCGAAGACCTCGTGGCGGACGCGGAAGGCGGCGTCCAGTTCGAGGGGCGAGCGCGCGAGGCCGAGGCGTAAGCTCATAACCTCTCTATCGGTCGTCCGAGGGTGACGCAGCGCCCTAAGGGCAGGCGCCCGCTCCGCGCCTCCGCAGCCGGGGCGCGGTGTAAGCGGAAGAGCATGAGGGGTAAGCGGCCCGTGTCCTCGGGGAAGAAGCTCCAGAACTGCTCATAGAGCTCCTTGAGCCGCAGCGACTCTTCTTCTTCAAAGATTCCATCCTCGCCATCAGTGAGGAAGCGGGCCATGTAGGGCAAGGACCCCACGGGTTGAAAGCTGAGACCGAGCGCGTGCGCCTCCAGCCAGACGCGTTGCATCGCCTGCCCCCCGCGCACGATGGCGGTCGGGTCTTCATCTGCGAGGGAGAGGAGGCCGGCCGCTGACGAGCAGATGAGGGCGTCTTGGCTCGACTCTGCGAGGCGCTCGCCGCCTTTGACTCTCCTCACGTTGGCGCGAACAGCGGGTCGGGCGAGGAAGGGCAGGATCACTTGCTGGAGCGCGGAGAGCTCGCAGGCGTCCGCTGAGATCCCGGCCTCGACCTCATCTGCGGGCTTGAAGACGAGCTCACGCATCACCGCTTCCCCGAGGGTGTCGTTGAGCATGCGGAGTCGATCGCTCTCACCGACCACTGCGCCGAGTCGCTCGAGGTCTTCCGGCGCTCGCAAGAGGCTGATCTTCGCCTCGTCCATGTTCATCGCCCGCTGCAGCGACGCTGCCTCCTCATCCGTGAGCGGCGCGCTAGGGACCACGCGCCGGTTCGTGTGACGAGCGCGGAGCTGCGCGTGGAGGCGCTGCAGCTCTACGGGGTCCTCCTTGAAGCCGGGCAGGACCTTCACCCGTGCGATGATCGTGGGGTCTCCCTCGACGGGGAAGAGCTCCTCTTCCACGTGGTGTTCACGGTGCGCTGCGGCAGCGCGGATGTTCTCTAGGGCGGCTCCGATCCCAGCGCGGGTCGCGATCCCGTCGCGGTCCAAGGTGTCTTGCGACCGCTCCGGGTGCACGGTCAACCAGAGCTCGTCCCCGTCGACGTAGAAGTGCCAGGGCTGGTAGTTGGCGCCAGAGGGGGCGAGGATCGCCTCCTCCAAGAGCTCACGGACGAGCGGCTCGAGCTCGACCTTTGGCACCTCAGGGGTCTGTACGGGCTCCTCCTCTCTTCGGTCCAAGACCTCGCGCTCGTCCAGGCGCGACTCCATGTCGAGGATTCGTCTCCCGGAGGGGAGCGGCTGCCCGAGCGCTAGGTGTCGGAGCGCGATCGTGACGCTCGCGCCGCCCAGCACGACGTCGGACGCGAGCTGTGGCCAGGTGACGACGCTCCGCTCCACGTCGAGCAGAGAGGCCCCCATGCGGTCGGAGATGTTGTGGACGCCGCAGATCCCCATGACGTAGTAGACCTTCTCCTCGGTGGTGAGCTCCTCCTCGCGAGAGGTGTCCATGTCGGGAGCCAGCCCGTGGAACAGGGGGCGCTCTGGCTCGAGGTCGAAGCGCTCGATGTCCAGGATCCCGCGGTCGCTCGCTTCCATCACGACGGGCAATTTGCGGTCACGCGCGCGCTCCCTGAGGAGGTACTTGATCTCGACGCTGTCGCACTCATCGACCAGGACGTCGAGGGCGGGGTCACCGCCCAGGAACTCATCCACGTTGTCGGCCGTCACGCCATCGTGGAACAGGCTGACGTTCATCCACGGGTTGATCTCAAAGATCTGACGAGCTGCCAAGACCGTCTTCTTGAGCCCCAGCTGATGCGCGCCCGCGCGTATGCGGTTCATGTTTCCGAGCTCGAGGGTGTCGAAGTCTGCGAGCTTCAGGTGCCCGCCGACGCCCTCTTGGGCGAGAGTCAAGGCGACCGCGTTGCCCACCGAGAGTCCGACGATCCCGATCGTGAAGTCCGCGAGGCGCGCGCGCTCCGCGGCGGTGATCTTGTTCAAGTTCCGGTTGAGGCGGACCTCGAGGTACTCCTCTTCAGGGAGGAGGTGAACGAGCTCTCCTGACCATGGGTAGAACACCCAAGCTCCGTGCTCGTCCATGCTCCTCCCGTCGAGGTGCTTCGCCACCTCAGCTTCTAGGAGGGGGAGGCGCTCTCTTGAGGGGAGCTCTCGCAGCCTGGGGTTGCGCGCCTCCATCAAACCTAGGAGCTGGTCGCTGAGAGCGTCTTGAACCGCTCGGACCTCTCCACCCGAGCGCAGCTGCGACAGCTCCTCAGCCTGGGATGGCTCGAAGAGGATGGGTCGCCAGACTGCTTCGCCGTTCATATAGCCGCTGAGCTCGGGGTCGCTTGGGTGTGCACGATCAGCGCGCGAGGACGGCCTCGCGCAAGGCGCGGGCGGACTCCGTCGCGAGGAAGACGTTCCCAGCCGCGTTGAGGTGGACCCCGTCGCTCGTGAGGATGCCCTTGTCCTTGTTCTCGGGGTTGAAGACCTCGAGGTGCTCGTGGAAGGCCCTCTGCAGGTCGCAGAGGACGACGCCCTCCGCGGCCGCGACCTCGCGGGAGATCGCGGCGTACTCAGTGAGCAGCCCGTCGAGAGAGTTCTCTCCGTGCGGCTTCTCGCCGATCACGCTCGGTGTCGCGAGGACGACGTCCGCGCCTGAGGCGCGGAGGTCTTGGATGAGGGTGTGCAGGCCCGCCTCGAAGTCTTCAGCCGAGGTCCCGTTCCCGGAGGTCGAGTGCCAGACGTCGTTGATGCCGATGTAGATGAAGACGAGGGTCGCTTTCTTGTCCATCACGTCGCGCTTGAAGCGCGCGAGGAGGTCGGGGACCTTGTGCCCGCTGATCCCGGCGGGGATGACGACGGACTCAGGCTTCTCCTTTTTCAGCACGCTGCGCACGAGGTCGACGTAGCCGCCGGAGTTGTTGCCGGCCTGGGTGATCGAGTCTCCGAGGAAGGCGACGCGCTCGTCGGGAGCGATGACGTCGGCGAGGAGCTTGGCGGTGGCTTGTTGGATCTTCATGGGGTTCCTTCGCTCTTTGAAGAGCTCGTCGATGCAGCCGTCTTTGCCGTAGGCCTGCTCCCAGGAGTTGTGCCCGACGCCGGGCACCTCGGTGTAGTAGACCTCGAGCCCGAGCTCCTTCATGCCGTTGACCATGACGCGTGAGCGCTCGACTGAGATCACGCGGTCGGCGTCGCCGTGCCAGACGTGCATCGGGAGGCCCGCGTAGCGCGGCACGAGGCGTTCGCTCGCGCCTCCGCAGACCGCAGCGGCCGCTGCGAACCAGTCGGGGTGACGGGCGGCGAGGTCGAAGGTGCCGTAGCCCCCCATGGAGAGGCCAGTGAGCATCATGCGGTCGGTGTCGATCGGGTGGTCGCGCACGACCTCTCCGAGCGCAGCGATGGCGGCGCGCATCGGGTCGGAGGGCTCGGGCTTGTTCTTGGGCGTTCCGTAGTCGACGTCTGCCCACTTGACCCTCTTCGGGCACTGAGGGGCGAGCACATAGCAGGGGAAGCGCTCGCGGTACCACTCGCCCGCCATCCGGTCCGGGAAGTGCCCTTTCTGTCGTTCGTTGTCGCTCCCGCGCTCGCCTGCGCCGTGGAGGAAGAGCACGAGCGGGTACTCCTCGCCCTCTACGACCTCGAGCGGCGGGAGGAGAAGGTAGGGGTAGGCTCGCTCTTTGACCTGCACCTCTCCGGCGAGGTAGTGGTCATCTTCGACGAGCTCCAAGACCTCACCGGGCTGGTTCGAGGGGTTGGCGCAGGCGAGAAGGAGCGGCAGAGCTGTCACTGTGAAGCAAGTCATGGGAGCAGCATAGTGGGTTTCAGGTCTCCCGTGCGCTTCCCTTCTCCTTGGCCTCCGCTTTCCCGCAGGGCACCATGGGCTGCATGACCAGCCCCTCCATCTTCTTCATCGTGTTCGGGGTCTTCGTCCTCGTCTTCATCGGACTCTTCGTCTGGCTCATCCGGCGAGGCATGAAGAAGATGGTCGCAGAGCGTGAGGTCCTCATGAGCGCGAGCGGGCCGGAGCGTGACGCCTTGGCCGCGCAGATGGGGAACCAAGGCTTCAAAGGATTCATGAAGTTGGCGGGCCCCATCTTCACCTTGTTGGGCGGCGGCTTCCTCATCATCGGTGTCTACAACATCCGCTCCGCCTCCGAGAGCGAGAGCTGGCCCACTGCGGAGGGTGTGGTCATCTCCTCCACCGTCTTGGAGAATCGTGAGCCGGGCGAGCGCCACTCGACCTACGGCGCCGAGGTCCGTTACGAGTACACGGTGGAGGGGGTCACTCAAGAGGGGGATCGGGTCCGCTTCGGGGGTAACGTGAGCTCTTCTAACCCGAGCGGCGCAAGGGAGACTGTGGAGCGCTATCGGGAGGGCTCGGCGATCGCCGTCTTCTACGACCCAGAGGACCCTGCGCGGTCGGTGCTCGAGCCGGGCATGAGCGGCGCGGTCTTCCTCTTCCCGGGGATCGGCGGCCTCTTCTTCGTGATCGGGGTGGTGATCCTCTTCCTCTTGTTGCGATCCAACCCCAAGGACCTCGAGGTCGAGTCCTTCGACTAGCAGCCAAGCGAGGAGCGCCGGATAGAATGATCGACCCCGGTCTTCGCCCGGATCTCCAAGGATGACTCTCCGCCCTCACAGCTTGATTCCGCTCCTCATGGTGTGGATGCCTTCCACAGGCCTCTGGGCGCAGGACGCTGCGCACCTCGAGCACTTCGAGGCGCGCATCCGGCCGGTGCTCATCGAGCACTGCTACGCCTGTCACAACAGCGCTGATGACGCACGTGGCGGCCTCGCCCTCGACGACCGCGAGGGGATCCGCTTGGAGTCGGACTCAGGGACGGCGGTCGTCCCGGGCAAACCTGGGGAGAGCCTCATCCTCAAGGTCATGCGTCACGAGCTCGACGGGCTCGAGATGCCTGAAGACGGCGGCAAGCTCGACGACGCAGTCATCGCTGACTTCGAACAGTGGATCCGTGACGGCGCGTTGGACCCGCGCGACGCGCCGCTCTCTGAAGGGGAGCTCATGGCGCTCACCTCTTGGGAGGCCAAGCTCGAGCAGCGCAAGGAGTGGTGGAGCTTTCAGCCGATCGATGCTCCGGCCGTCCCCAAGGGCGCTGGGCACCCCGTCGATCACTTCATCACTCGCCGCCTCTCGGAGGAGGGCCTCGCGCCCGCGCCGCCTGCGGACCGTCGCACGCTCATCCGTCGCCTCAGCTACGCGCTCACGGGCCTCCCGCCGACGACAGAGGAGCTCGCAGCCTTCCTTTTGGACGAGGGGCAGGGCGCCTTCGAGCGCGTCGTCGACAGGCTCCTCGCCTCGCCGCGCTATGGCGAGCGCTGGGCGCGGCACTGGATGGACCTCGTGCGCTATGCGGACTCGCACGGCTCTGAGGGTGACCCGACGATCCCGAACGCCTTTGAGTACCGCGACTACCTGATCCGCGCCTTCAACGAGGACGTGCCTTATGACCAGCTCGCGCGCGAGCACGTGGCGGGGGACCTGCTCACCGAGCCCCGGATCAACGAGGAGGAGGGCATCAACGAGTCCGCTATCGGCACGGCTCATTGGCGCCTCGTCTTCCACGGCTTCGCGCCCACGGACGCCTTGGATGAGAAGGTCCGCTTCACGGATGACGCCATCAACGTCTTCAGCAAGACCTTCCTGGCGCAGACGGTCTCTTGCGCGCGCTGTCACGACCACAAGTTCGACGCCATCAGTCAGGCGGACTACTACGCGCTCTTTGGGATCCTCGCCTCGACTAGGCCAGCGATGCAGGACGTGAACACAAAGGCGCGGCAGGAGCACAACAAGGCGGACCTCTCTGGCATGAAGGAGGAGGTCAGGCAGGCGATGGTCGAGCTTTGGAGCGGGCGGACAGAGGAGCTCAGCCAAGCGCTCGCCGAGCCGAGCGAGGCGTTGAAGGAGGAGGCGAAGCCTGAGGGGAGCGCGCTGCACCTCTTCCATGAGGTCGACCGAAGGATCGGAGAGGGCGCGGAGTTTGACGACGCTTGGGCTGGCGCGAGCAGCGACGTCGAAGACGACTCTGCGAAGGACGTCCGGCGCTGGGACCTCACGACGGAGGAGGGGCGTCGTGAGTGGTATGCGACTGGGAACGGCATCAAAGAGGCTGGCGCGGGCGATTTCGCGGTCGCACCGGATGGTGACGGGGCGCTCACGGGGATCTATCCCAAGGGCGTCTACACGCACCTCCTCTCGAGCCGTCACCGCGGCGTCTTGCAGTCGGCGCGCTTTGACCTCGACGGCGTGTACGAGGTGTGGTTCCGGGTGCGAGGGACTGGCGGCGCGAGCCTGCGTTACGTCGTGCAGGACTACCCGCGCTCAGGCACGGTCTTCCCGATCACCGGCATCAACTCCGACAGCTGGACGTGGCTGCGCCAGGACCTCTCTTACTGGGACGGTGACTCGGTGCATCTCGAGCTCTACACGGGCCGGGACACGGCGCTGCAGACAGGCGGTGGCGACCGCGCCTGGTTCGGCGCGCGCGAGGTCGTCCTGCGTGAGAAGGGCGCGGGTCGTCCGGTCGAGCGCACGAATGACTTCGCTCGGATGATCTCGGAGGCAGGCGCAGGCGCGCCGGCTTCACGCCAAGAGCTCAGCGAGCGTGCGGCGGAGGTGATCTCCAGCGCTCTTCAGGCATGGGGACGGGACGAGGCGACGGACGCCGAGGCGCTGCTCTTGGACGCGTGCCTGCGCGCTGAGCTCTTGGAGAACGACCTCGGCGCCTCTTCGGAGGTGGCGATGATCGTCGAGCGCTACCGCGACCTCGAGCGCGAGGTGCCGAGCCCGAGGCGGGTCCCTGGGCTCGTGGAGGCGGACGCAGCGGACCACCCGCTCTTCGTGCGCGGGAACCACAAGCAGCCGGGCGAGCTCATCCCGCGTCGCTTCTTGGAGGCCATCGACGCGACGCCTTATGAGACGGAGTCGAGCGGCCGCTTGGAGCTCGCTGAGGACCTCTTCCGTGAGGACAACCCGCTCACGGCGCGGGTGATCGTGAACCGCATCTGGCACCACCTCTTTGGTGAGGGGCTCGTCGCGACCCCGGACAACTTCGGGCGGCTTGGGGCTGAGCCCACGCACCCGGAGCTCCTTGATCACTTGGCTGCGCGCATGGTGCGGCATCGCTGGTCCATCAAGGACACGGTGCGTTACCTCGTGATGTCCGAGACCTGGCGGCAGAGCTCTGCCTCTTCCGAGGAGGCGCGCGAGGGCGACCCCGGGAACCAGTGGCTCTCCCACGCGAACATGCGTCGCCTTGACGCTGAGGCGATCCGTGACTCGCTCTTTGCGTCGGCGGGGCGTTTGGACGAGCGCATGTACGGGCCGGGCTTCGGCGCGAACTCGGAGACCTCGCGTCGCAGCGTCTATGTAGAGGCGCGCAGGAACTCTCTCGACGCCTTCCTCGAGACCTTTGACGCGCCGGTGCCTTTTGCGACGGTGGGCGCGCGGTCTGCGACGAACGTCCCGGCGCAGTCCTTGACGATGCTGAACGACCCCCTCGTGCGGAACCTCGCCAAGCAGTGGGGCGGCGCGATGCGTGGGGCAGGGGGCTTTGAGACGGATGAGGCGCGTTACGCGCACATGTTCGAGTCTCTCACGGGCCGGGAGGCTGAGGCGGCGGAGCTTGAAGCCATCAGCGCCTACGCCGAGGAGTGCCGGGAGGCTGTGCGTGGAGACGTGGAGCGCCGCGGCGTGCTTGAGGCTGAGGTCGCGAGCGGCGTGAGCGCGCTCGAGGGGATCTTGTCGCCTGTGCGTGACAGGCTCTTGGGAGCGGTGGAGATATCGGACGCGCCGAGCGGGCCCGCGCCCTTCGCGCGTTGGGACTTCAGCGCTGGTTTGGAGGACACGGTGGGTGAGCTTCACGCAGAGCTCCAGGGCTCCGCGCGCTTGGAGGACGGCGGCCTCGTCTTGGACGGAGGTGGGCACCTCTCGACGCCGGCGATCCCGGAGGCTGTGGGGGTGAAGACCTTGGAGGCCTGGGTGATGCTCACGGACTCGGACCAAAGCGGCGGGGGAGTCGTCACGGTCCAAGACCTCGGCGGCGGCGTGTTCGACTCCATCGTCTACGGCGAGCGCCAGGCAAGGCGTTGGATCGCGGGCTCGAACAACTTCGAGCGCACCGATGACTTCGACGGCGTGGACGAGGCGCTCGCCCTCACTGAGTTTGTTCATCTCGCGATCGCTTATGACGAGGACGGCCTGATCCGCGCGTATCGAAACGGCGCGCCTTACGGGAGCCCTTACAAGAAGTCGGGTCGCGCGAGCTTCAAGGCGGGGGAGAGTCAGGTGCTCATCGGTCTGCGGCACGGCGCGCCCTCTGGTGGGAGGCTCTTGCGCGGCGTGGTGCGGGAGGCGCGGCTTCATCTGCGCGCGCTCTCTGAAGAAGAGGTCCAGGCCTCGTACTCGGGCGGCGCCTTCGTCTCGCGCGCTGACGTCTTGGCGGCCTTGGACGATGCGGGGCGTGAGCGCGTCGCGGAGCTGGAGGAGTCCGTTGCCCGTGGTCGTGCAGAGCTCTCGGAGCTTGGTGAGCCTGCGCGAGAGGAAGACTCTTGGTCACGGGTTGCCCACGCCATGTTCAACTTGAAGGAGTTCCTGTACCTCAGATGACTGGCTCCCAGTACTCGAGGCGCGAGCTCTTGCGCCAGACCTCCACCGGCTTCGGCATGGCGGCCCTCCAGGGGCTGATGTCGAATCCTGCCTTCGCGGGGTTTGCGGACGGGACGCCCGGACCGCACCACATGCCTCGCGCGAAGCGCGTGATCTTCTGCTTCATGTCGGGTGGTGTGTCGCAGGTCGACTGCTTTGACCCCAAGCCGGAGCTGGAGCGCCTGCACGGCAAGCCCATGCCCGTCACGGTGGAGCGCACGCAGTTCAACCAGAACGGCAACGTGATGGCCTCGCCTTTCCCCTTCAAGCGTCACGGCGAGAGCGGGATGGAGATCAGCTCGATGTTCCCGGAGCTCGCGACGGTGGCTGATGAGCTGGCGGTGGTGCGTTCGATGACGAGCAGCGTGAACGAGCACGCGCAGGGGAACTACCTCATCCACACGGGCTTCCCTTTCATGGGTCACCCGAGCGCTGGGGCTTGGATCAACTACGGGCTCGGGAGCGCCAACGAGGACCTGCCGGGCTTCATGGTCTTGCAGTCGGGCGGGGCTGTGCCTCCGCATGGTGGGGTGGGGCTCTTCTCGAGCGGCTTTTTGCCTTCGCACCACCAGGCCTCGATCGTGGGCGCGGACCGCGAGCCTGCTGTGCGGAACATCGTGCCTGGCTTGCGTGATGACGAGCAGCGCCGTCACCTCGACCTGATCGGTCGTTTGGATCGTGGCTTTGCCGAGCGTCAGGCGGATCCCGAGCTTGAGGCGGCGATCAAGAACTACGAGACGGCGTACCGGATGCAGGCGGAGGTCCCGGAGGTGTGTGACATCTCTGGCGAGACGGAGGCGACGAGGAAGCTCTATGGCTTGGACGCGAAGGAGCCCACGAAGGCTGCTTATGCGCGCCAGTGTCTCTTGGCCCGTCGTCTTGTGGAGCGCGGCGTGCGCTTCATCGAGCTCAGTTGCATCACGAAGGGGATCGGCGCTGGTGGTGCCCCCAACCCCTGGGACCAGCACGGCGCCTTGAAGGCGGGCCATGGCGCGATGGCTTTTCAGGTGGACCAGCCGATCGCGGGGCTGATCAAGGACCTGCGCTCGCGCGGTCTCTTGGACGAGACCTTGATCGTGTGGGCGGGCGAGTTCGGCCGGACGCCGTTCTCTCAAGGTTCAGACGGTCGTGACCACAACCCCTACGCCTTCAGCGTCTTCCTTGCGGGTGGTGGAGTGAAGGGCGGCACGGTCTATGGAACGACCGACGAGCTCGGCTACCACGTCGTCGACGGCCGCGCCGACGTCTACGACCTCTGGGCCACGGTGCTGCACCAGATGGGCCTCAACCACCAAAAGCTCACCTACCGCTACGCCGGCCGCGACGTCCGCCTGACCGACGTCCACGGTCGGGTACTGACTAAGATCCTTACCTGATTTGCCTCCGTGGCAATCGGGTGCGTGGCTCAGGGGCAGAACGTGACCTCGAGGGCGTCGGTGAGGTTGTAGTTGGCGCCGCCAAGGGCGGGGTCGCGGTACCAGAGCTGGAAGTGCTGGGTGTCTCCGACATGGTTGTTGGAGAGCGGGTTGCTCGTCATGTCGAGGGCTCGTTGAACTGAGCCCGTGCCGGTCATTAGAGGCGGGTTGAGACGTGAGAGACCGGAGGTCCTGACGCATCGAAGACCATCGCCAAAAGAGACCGGTGGGTCCTGTTTGATCG
>PVBE010234996.1_pt1 | contig 31089 bp, 13 predicted proteins | sample 1631181 | NCBI WGS metagenome assembly PVBE01 (sample SAMN08397723, study PRJNA350692) | Marine metagenome, whole genome shotgun sequencing project. | isolation source: water | place: Pacific Ocean | collected 2012-04
ACTGGAACACATCACCGGCCACGACGGTGTTTGGTCTGCGGGCGCAGGAGAGATAGCGGCCGTCTGGCAAGGTCAACAGAGCTAGAATAATAAGCTGCGGAGGAAAACCATGGCGCAACTAGCCACCAAATCAGAGCCCATTACGGCAAAGTCGTATCAGCATTTTGAAGCTGCACCCCAGACGGGTAGCTTCGGAGCGCTGATTAAAAATATACAGGTTGCCGACGCAATCGAGAATGATGAATTATTCGCCGATCTCTACCAGGCCTGGCTCGACTACCAGGTTTTGTTTTTCCGGGACCAGGAACTCTCCCCCGGACAACACCTGAAGCTGGGCGAACGCTTCGGCGAGATTCAGAAACCGGGTTATGCGCCGAACCTCGAAGGCTTTGAAGGCGTCTGGGTGCAGGAATACCCTGACCTGTACGATGGCATCGTCGCTGACCTCGACTGGCATTCTGACAGTTCCTTTCGCGAGCAGCCAACACGCGGATCACTTTTATATGCGCTCGATGTGCCGGTTAGCGGCGGCGACACCGTCTGGTCGGACATGTGCGCTGCCTACGAAGATCTCGCGCCGCCATGGAAGACCATGGTCGACGGTTTAAGCGCAATCCATGACAACATGACCAGGAATCTTTTCCGCGCACTGTCGCGGCTGTCGGTCGAAGAATTCGCCAAGGTGCGCGAATACCTGCCACCGAACGAGCACCCGGTTGTATGCACTCACCCCGAATCCGGGCGCAAATACCTGTTTGTTTCGGAGCTGATGACACGCGATATAGCCGGGATGAACGACCGCGAAAGCCGCGCCGTACTCGATTTTCTATTCGCCCACCAGACCCGGCCGGAGTATCAGTGCCGGTTCAATTGGGAGCCTAACTCATTGGTATTATGGGATAATTTCTCGACCCTGCACCGGGGGATATTCGATTTCGGTCAGTCTCACCGGCTTATGCACAGGGTGTCATTCAATACACCCTGGAAACCTGCCTAGACCCGTTGTAATTCAGCCACAACAAGCATACTGGCCTATTTTGGGGTAGCATACCGCCTGCGTTTCTCATCAGGCACGTCCCGGTAAGAGCCGCGCAATCGAAACCATTCCAGATGAATGGTGTTTTAGAAACCGGTTTACCGGTATAGAGAGAGAGTAAAATGTCAGATCAAGTCGAAGGTACAGTCAAGTGGTTCAATGATGAGAAAGGCTTCGGATTCATCGAACGCGAAGGCGGAAAGGATGTATTCGTACATTACAGCGCGATTAACGGAACAGGTCGCAAATCGCTGTACGAAGGCCAGAAAGTCACTATGACTGTTACAGATGGTCAAAAAGGTCCTCAGGCGGAAAATGTAAATCCAGTCTGAAGACGCAGGAAGCCAGCAAAAAAGCCACCGTTATCGGTGGCTTTTTTTTGCCCGCAGCAGTCAAACTGTTTCATGAATTATGTCATTTGCCTGAAAAAGCCACTGTATAGAAACCACCTGCGCTCTCAGCATTGACTCACTGCCTTCGCAATACGGACACAAAAAGTTTTTGTATTGCAGCATTGCACTGGCCCACGCTAACGTGTCCGCGAAAATAACAAGACTCGCCCGGAGAAGCAGCATCGCCTTACCCACGCAAAATACAGTGGCGTCGATCGACGCGGGCCAGCACAGCCCGGCGAGTGTCGCCAATACTATCGCGTTCATAACCTGCACCCTCGAGTACATGCAGGGGAAGATTTCGCTCAACGACTGGCTGGACAACTTTGTTGCCCTGACCGGAGCTGATTACGCAGCATCTGAACGCTGGTTCAATGGCGAACCGGAGCGATCAAAGACAGCTGCGACGGGTTCGGGCGACCCGCTGCGCACAGGTTGGCGCAACTGGGTTGATCACGTCATGGAGACGGAGCGGGAAGACCGGTCCTTGTTTCTTGACACGACCTCCAGCGGCAAGCGCGTGGCGCTGCCCCTGGACGACGGAATCCCGGCGAGCGAAGTCATCATGTATTCACTTGCCTGGTATCCGACCCGGATAATCGGTGTGCTCAGAAAAACCGGTGGCGACGAAGCCTGGAACGCCAGGACACGCGAGCTCCTGGAACTGCTCATTCCAAACATGCGTGAATCGGTAGTCCTGCATAAATTGTTCACCCGAATAGGAACTCTTGCAGATTTGACGGTCGATATACTCGATGCCGCGCCACGAGGCATTATTGCGCTGTCCCCGGATGGCATAATCCGTTACTCGAATGCATTCGGCGAAAGCCTCCTGGCCGACAATGATGGCATTAGCCGCAATGGAACACAGTTCTGTATCTCCGATAAGGAATGTCTGCCTACTTTCGAGGAAAAGCTTGAGCTTATCGGGAATTGCAAGACCGAAGAAATAGAAAAACAAATCTGGCATGTCACAATAACGCGGCCGTCCGGGCACGGCTCTTACCAGATGATGGTGCGGGGGCAGCTGATGCGCGATTGGCGCATTGAGACGGCCCGGGGTAATCGAATTGCAGTTATATACCTGCACGATCCGGACCATCACCAGAACCCGAGCTTTCAACAATTGAAGGATTTCTACGGACTTACGACTGCCGAAGCAAAGCTCACGGCAATACTGTACAACGGGGTGAGCATTGCAGCTGCATCCGAGCAATTGGGGGTATCGGTAAATACTTCCCGGACTCACCTCAGAAATATTTTTTCCAAGGTCGGTGTCAAGAACCAGGTAGAACTGCTCGCCAAACTCACGTCGTCACTAAGATAGAACCATAGCCCCGGTCAAACCCGGGCAATATGTGGCCTGTGCGCCCCTTAGTAGATTCCCTGGTAGGGTTCACGCCCACGTTTGTCATGACGACGCTCGTTACCGCCGCGATTGTCCGGCAGTTCATTCGAGCCTGAAATGTCCACGATATCGGTGGACGGATAACGACGGTCATTGTGAATCCTTCGGTCATTGTGTTGCGCGTATTCGCAATGGCAGGTCCGGTTGCAACCTTCGAGCGGCAGCGCAGGCTCTTCGCCGAGCAGCATCGACTTGCCGTGCAACTTCAGTGCTGCTTTGCAAGGGTTATTGCAAATACGCAGGGCCACCGACGAATAACGTGCACGCGGCAGGGCAACCTTTTTGACCGTGGTCGACGGTGTCGCCATACCGGCCATGCTGGTCGCAGCGTTTCGCTCATGCCGCTTCGAATGATGCGAGCCCGTGAGCAAACGCCACGAAATAAGTCCAGCCACAGGCAGGCATATCAATAATAGGTACAGGGGATCCACTTAAGTTCTCGTTATATGCAGACAAGCGGAACTATACGAATACTGCAAAATCGCTTCTGTGAACTGGTCGATTAGTTAATGGAAACAAGCACTTATGAAAGTGCTGCTTCACACCGATTTGACCATAACCCGACCAGTGTGCGCGAATAGCACGTCAGACCGGCGCCAGGTGTTTTTTGTTGGGTTGCCCCCGGCCAACAATAACTGCAACACCCCAGACCAGCAGGGTCAAAAAAATGAACGGTAAACTCAAAAGTGTACGGAGTTTTGAAACCCGCCAGCCGATATGCAGGGGATATTTTGCACGGTTAAGCACCAAACCGGGTAAGGCCAGCCAGCGTAATACCGGTCGCTCATACCGCGCGACGGGAAGGCCGGAACGCTCTATCCACCCTTCCCGGCTCGGCAGTCCCCAGTACCAACTGTGTTTAAGTGTACGAACCAGCGAACCGCGTGCACGGTGGCTAACGGCAAGCGACTGCACATGCCAGACCGGTCGCGGAGGTGCATCCGGGCCTTCTTTCAGCTGCCGGGATGCTTCCAGGCGTAGCTGCAGATCCCAGTCTTCCAGCACGCGTATGTCGGTGTCGTAGCCCCCGACCTCTTCAAATACGGAGCGACGAACAACAATGCTGGTCGGTTGAAAACCCGAATGCTCGGTTGGCCGCCACTGGTGCCACGCGGACCAGCAAGCCATATGATCGGCGAATGCTATTGGATTATTCTTCTGCACCTCGGGCAAAAGTATCGGTCCGCCGAAACCACCGAAGTCACCAAGTTCACCTGCCGTTGTTACGATTTTCTGCAGAAAATCATTGCCCAGCGGTACGGCATCCGCGTCGATAAACCAGATCAACTCGCCCGTCGAGGCCGCTGCCCCGGCGTTGCGAGCAACCGACGGGCCGAGCGTCGTTTCCAGCAAATAGACTGCGTCATAGCTGCGGATGACATCGGGGGTTCGGTCGGTGGAACTGTTGTCCACGCAGATCACCTCGACATCCCAGCCGGCCGGCCGGGACTGCTGCCCGATGCTGCCAAGCAGTTCATCGAGGGTGTCCGGCTGATTGCGAACCGGAATGATGATGCTAAGTGTCTTTGTCGTCATGGACGGCTTATCAGAAAGCTGGCTGCTGATTATTGGTCGGAACACGGTCCTTTCGCAACGAAACATTCCACATCGGGCAATGATGCCGGGTCTGCAGAAGCGTCGCGAACTATGTTTAGTCCGGCGTGGTATCAAAGCATCGCTATGCTAGACTCCCGCCTCTTCCGATCGGCGACAAAACTGAAAGCAATGCCCAGCATGCGAAATATTGCGAAACGTGCGATCAGGCAGGCTGCAGCTAGCCTGAGGGGTATGCGCTATCGTGGTGAGCCTGAAAAACTTGTCGAAAAGGGTTACGACGAGATGGCTGCCGACTACGGCAACTGGACCCTGCATCATCAACGGCCCGATCGCGCGAAATACACCGAACTGCTGATGCAAAACCTGCCGGAGGGTGCGAACCTGTTGGAACTCGGCTGCGGCCCGGGTGATCCTACAACCAAGACACTTGCGCAGCGTTACAACGTAACCGCGAACGATATTTCGGAAGCCTGCCTCGCAATCGCGCATGAAAATGCACCAAACGCGACCTTTATTAAATCCGATATGACCTCACTGGAATTTCCAGCCAACAGTTTTGACGCAGTCGTGGCTTTTTACTCGTTTCATCATGTTCCCCGCGAGCGCTACGAACCTTTGTTACAGAATATTGCCAACTGGCTGAAGCCGGGCGGCGTGTTTATGGCGGCGATGTATCCCTATGATGTAGATAACCTCGTAACCGGGGACTGGCACGGTTCGACAATGTACTGGAGCAGCTTTGACGAAGCCCGAACCATAGAACTGGTGACATCGGCCGGGCTGAAAATCATCGAGCAGTCAAAAGAGTCAGCCATCGAAGATGGCAAGGAAACCACATTTCTCTGGCTGCTCGCCGCCAGGGTATAACGCTACCTGGCGTTTTTGCCGGAATTATAAGAAGCGTGCACTTCCGCTTCGGTCAGAACCCGGTTCCAGACCCGCACTTCTGCAATGCGGCCATGGAAGGTACCTTTAACACGGCTTAGCAAGCCCCCAAAATAGCTTTTGGCCCTGCCAATAATGAAATCATCGATTTCACGTACTTCTTCGGCCTCACCCCCGGGTATGACGGGTACCGGGCGACCGTCAATGAAGGCATTAACAGTTGGGGAATTGCCGTCCCAGCTAATAACTATGTGATGCCAGGTCCGCAGGTGCAAAAGACTGCTAACCGGCAGAAATTCATTCGTACCGGTAATATATAAATGGTTGTTCGATGCATGCTGATAGATGCCGGAAAACAAGCCAAGGCTGGCCCGTTTGTCCATCGCGAATTCTTCGAACCAGAACCAGCCCTCAATGGTTGCCGTACCGTCTTCGGGAATTTCAATTCCGTCGGCGGTTACGAAATCTGCGTCACCATCGAGAACCAGCGCGTTATCGGCAATTAAGGCATCCCCATAAAGTTGCACTGTGCGCCCCCATTGGGATAAATCCACGACCTCATCATTATTCGATTCATCGAACCGCCACCACCCCTGCAGGGACTCGTCGAACTCAAGTTTGGTGCCCGCTGCGTCAAAATATTTGTGAAGGGCGCTGACAGCATAATCGGACTGCGTGACATCTTCGCTGCCTTCCAAATAAAGTACGTGGGCTATAAGCGCCTTCCGTACCTCATCGAGATCCAGTTTGCCGAGTGGTGCCTCGCGCAACTGGTTTAGCCAGCGGCGAACATGCGCGGCTTTCTCTTCATCCGCACTATCCAGCATACCTACCAGGGTGCTCAGGTAACGAATATCGTCAATGCCTTCGCGGAAGCCCTCCCACTGAATCGTATCAATGGGCCGGTCGAGCGCCGGATAGCTAAAGTTAAAGTCGCGATTGCGGTCCGAATCAAAATCATTCCACACACTTCCGCCCGCATCCTGGTAAGCGTATGGCATCGCACCGTCGTAACCGAACTGCCACAACAACAAACCGTAGTTGAGTCTGTAGGTTTCCGGTATCTCGTAACCACCGGTAGGGTTCTGGTAGGAGTAGATGAGGCGGTCATTACTGTGCCAGCGCGTGGATTCTGACTCACGCAAGCTACCCAGGCAAACAAACAGATCCTCCTTCCCGCCGGTTACATCAAAATTCCCAAGGCGGGTTGCATCGGTCTGCCAGCCTGCGGCCATGATCTTGCCCCCGTGGCGCCACACCTCCTCCCAGAACGGCAGCTGGCGGGTCAGTGCCTCGTCGCGTGCTTCGTCACGTGCGTAATAATATACCTGCCCTATACCCGCCGCGGCGGCCTTCGCATTCGTTTCATCAACTATACGACCCAGTGAGCGGGGTACTTTACCCGCGTCGTTGGAAACAATATTCAGGCCCAGGTAATAAAGTCGCTCAGGGAAAATTCCTGCCTCTGCACGCAAACGCATCACCTGGTCAAACAACCCGGTCCGGTATTTCTGGTAGATGGTCGGACTCACGATGCCATGCGCTTTCATGTTGCGCAGATCGGCAAGATACTGTCCGTTGCTCTTGACCTCCGAAGAGATACTCCCGTCCGGCCACTTCGGGTCAAGGTAGCCGCGGTAATAAATTGAGTACTCGAGCATGGACTCGGCCAGGGCAAACGGCAGCACCTCAATAACTAGGGGAAGCTCTACCGATCCCGAATCGCGCGTTGCTACCGTCACCAACCCTTCGTAAATACCGGATGCTGCATTATCGGGCACATGCAGCGTCACCCACATCTGCCGATTCGTACCCTGATCCAGCGCAAAGGGCTGCAACACTGACGCATCGCGAATCGGCCACTCGGCCGGGTGCAGTACCGAGCGCCCGGGGATAGATGCAACGCTATCGGTGAGCTTGTACTCACCGTTTTCCAACCGCACATGGTTGAGACCGTTCTCGACTTTCACGAGCGAGTCATCGTAAACAAGCAGCTCAGGCCTCAGTTGCCGAAGCTCCTTGTCAGCATTCGAACCGAATGCGGCCTGAACCCAGCGTTTAACGATACGCACATCAATACTGTCGGCATTTAAGATATCGCCGGAAGAATTCCGCAGCTTCGAAACCGCGACGGTAACGTCGTTAATCGCATCCTGCGCATAGATCACGAAACTGGCAGGTTCGTATTCGCCCGGTGTGGCGGTCAGCTTGAGTTCGCCGTCACCGATACCCGGCATCGGCTGATCGGTCGGCAGGATGTAACGATCGGTTACAGCCGGAACCACGCGCAACTCAAAGGATTCGTTTGCCAGGGCACTGCTTGCGATGAGCAAACTCAGGCAACAAAGGGTGATATGACCCGAGCAGGTTTCAGGCGGACTCATTCGCGAATCGAAACCCCCTCAGGCAGCTCTTCCCAGCCAGTCAGCCGGATTCCCGGACGCGCCTGCAGCGTTTCAACTTCGGCAACCGGGTCCAGCATCGGGTAGCGCCGGAACCAGAACTGTATGGACCATTTCTCGCCCCCGTTCTTAACGAGGCACGCGGCGTGGCTGACCTCAAAATGGCCACTGCCGTCCGGATTCTTATTTGTCCAGGTTACTGCCCTTCCCACACGCGGCTGCACGGCCACCTTAAGATTAGGGAATACGGTCTCGCCGCCCTGCGATTCCGGCAGCGTATTCAAGTACAGCAGCACCGTGTACAACCGGTCGACCTGGAACTCATCGCCGAAGTCGATGTGTTCGTCATAGCGCCCGCCTTCCTGGTAGCGGGTTACATAAACATCTTCCAGGTGCGTGTAAGGCAGGCCGACGAGCATCGAGGCGCGTAGCATGAGTGGATATATCACGTCATTCCGGGAGTCAGGACCGAACATCCGCGCAGTATCGGAAATCCGTCCGGGCGCATCCTGAAATTTTCCATCAATGAGCACCCCACTCCTCTTTAAATGGTCGCGGGCCGCCTCTATAACATCTGCGGCCTCCTGCTCAGTACAAAAGTTTTCCACCATCACCACACCGGTACCGGCAAGTTTGCGTATCGTAAAACCGTCCGCCACCCACGAAACATTGTGCACAGGAAGCTCACTCGGAACGAAGCGGGAGAGATGAAAATGGCGGCGTCCCCAGATACGACGCAATCGATTAACTATTCTATGAATCATTTTTTCCTTTACATTTTTTCTTCCGCAAGACTCGAATACCGAGTCCCCGCGAGATTTGCCATGCCTAAATATCCGTCATTCCGCTGCGGAAAACCCCTGTATTTTCCACAATCTGCTGCAGATCGCACCTATTTCTACTTGATATTGTTAACATAAGTACCTATTTAACCTGGTATTATTACAAATATATCTGGCCAGGCCGCTTTATGGCCAGCGGATTCCCGAATGGCACCGATACTGCATTAAAATGCGAACCCGCTTGCTGCGTCCGGAGAGCCTACACTACCAGACGCCGGGTTTTGAGCTTAATGGCACTGCAGCCGGAACGCAAAAGGCGGGCCCGCTGCTTTTTGGGCGGGGCATACATAAATACCAATAACAAGCAGGCTTTCGCACAAACTCGCCAGCCTTTATATCCCGAGCGTTGATTTGCCGGCGCGCACATGCGGTCGGAATTCGTATGCGACAGAAAGACAATGGAAATGAAACGAGTAACAGGAAAGGAATTCGCCAGCATAAATAATGCCTCTGTGCTGGTTAGCTCGTACCGGAAGCGGAGTGAGCCCGACTGATGTCCAGTCAGCGTCCCGCCAGCCCGGTCAGTTCGGCCGCCAGTCCGGTCGATTGCCTGCACCGGCAATTTGAGCAGCAGGCGGATACGCGCCCCGATGCCGTTGCCGTTATTTGCGGCGATTCGCGGCTTAGTTACGCTGAGCTCAATTCCCGCGCGAATCAGCTTGCTGCGAAACTGCTGGAGGCCGGCGTAAAGCCTGACACACCGATCGGCCTGTGCATGGACCGCTCGCCGGACCTGGTAGCCGGTCTGCTTGGGATTCTTAAAGCCGGAGGAGCATATGTGCCGCTTGATCCGGGTTATCCGCCCGACCGGCTTGCGCACATACTCGACCAGGCAGCACCGACGCTTATCGTCAGCAAGCGGCGGCTCAAGGATTCATTGCCCGAACACCCGGCAACCGTTATTGATATCGATGCGGTGGGAGACGAAGAGGCTGCCAATCCGAAAGTCGACGTAGCCCCGGACAATCTTTGCTACCTCATATTCACGTCAGGATCTACGGGTACGCCCAAGGGCGTGATGGTTAGCCATCACAACGTATCCAGGCTATTCAGCGCTATTAGTTCCCGCATGGAATTTCGTGCAGACGATATCTGGACGCTCTTCCATTCCTATGCGTTCGGCTTTTCCGCGTGGGAGCTGTTTGGCTCGTTGCTGCACGGTGCTGCACTCGTCATCGTGCCGGACGATGCCCGGACAGACCCGGCTGCACTTTATGCATTACTGCGTGACGAAAAAGTTACGGTATTCAGCCAGACGCCCTCCGCGTTTCGCCAGCTTTTACTGGCCGAATGTTTTGCCGAGAGTAACGCCGAACTCACTTTACGCAGCATCGTACTTAGCGGCGAGGTGGTCGTCGGGCAGGACCTTGCCAAGTGGTTCGAAAACCACGGCGACCAGGGTCCTGAACTGATTAACACTTATGCGATAACCGAAACCGGCGGGCAGGTCGCCGTTCGCTCCTACACGCAAAGCGACATTAGCGATGCACGCACGAGCAATATCGGGATGCCCCTGGACGACACCCGGGTTTACATCCTGGATGATGAGCTCAGACCGGTCGCGGCCGGCGACAACGGTGAACTCTGCGTCGGTGGCCCGGGACTGGCACGCGGTTACATGAACCAGCCGGAACTAACCGAAGACCGCTTTATCGAGATCACAACCAACGATGGCGCCTCCGAACTTGTTTACCGCACCGGCGACCAGGCACGCCGGCTGGAGAACGGCGAAATCGAATTCCTCGGCCGTACTGATAACCAGGTCAAGTTACACGGTTATCGCATCGAGCTGGGCGATATCGAGGCCTGTCTAGGCGCAAACACAGATATTGCCGAATGTGCGGTGACGCTGCGTAGCGAATCGGGCGAGCCCCGCCTGGTCGCTTATGTCGTTGCATCCAATTCCGATGCGGCACCCTCTGTCTCGGACCTGCGCAAACATGTCGAAGCCGCTCTTCCCGAGTACATGGTGCCGGCTATCTACGTGTTTCTCGACGCCCTGCCACTGAGTCCGAACGGCAAGCTCGATCGCGCAGCCCTGCCGGTCCCTGGTAATGCACGACCCGAACTGGCGAGCAAGTACGCCGAGCCCAAGAATGATTTGCAGGAAAGGCTTGCCGAAACCTGGTCCACGGTACTCGGACTTGAAAAGGTCGGTATCAACGATAACTTCTTTGAGCTCGGCGGCGATTCCATACTTGCGCTGAAACTCACCAGCAATCTGCGGCAACTCCTCGGCGACTACATATACATATCCGCGCTGATCGAGGCGCCCACCATTAAGGAACTTGCAGAACTGCTGGAACAAGATCATAAGGATGCAGTCGCCGCCATTGCCGAAAATGCCCCCGCCGGACGTGCGGAGGAACAGTTACCCGCCGCAACGCCTAACTATGCCGAGCGTTACGAGACTTTCCCACTCACGGATATCCAGCAGGCCTATTTTGTCGGCCGCGGCTCGGATTTTGCGATGGGCAATGTGTCGACACACTTGTATATCGAAGTCGATGCGATCGACCTGGATTTACCACGGCTCGAACGGGCGTGGCAGAAAGTTATAGACCGGCATCCGATGCTGCGCGCGATCGTTTTACCCGACGGCGTGCAGCAGATACTGGCGGACGTCCCGCCTTATAAATTCCCCGTTCAGGACCTCCGGGAACTAGATGCAGGGGGTGTAGAAAAGGGGCTGCTCGCAGAACGCGACCGACTCTCGCACCAGCTGATCCCCAGCGACCGCTGGCCCCTGTTTGAGCTGTCTGCGTCGCTGCAACCTGCCGGCAAGACCCGCATACACATCAGCCTCGATTGCCTGATTACAGACGCGCGCAGTTTCCAGATCATGTCTGCCGAGATGCTGGCATTTTACGAAGATGAAGAACTCGACATGCCGGTTGCCGGTTTGTCGTTCCGCGACTACGTGCTTGCCGAACGCAAACTGCGCGACAGCGCTTTTTACGAACGAGCACTTGCTTACTGGAAGCAACGCCTCGAAACTCTGCCGGCGATGCCGGCTTTACCGCTGGCACGTGCCCCGGAAATGCTTGATAAACATCGCTTCACACAGCGGGGCACCGAACTCGGCCAGGCCGACTGGGAACGCTTCCAGGCACGGGCATCGCAGGCGGGCATCACTCCTACGGCGGCATTGCTACAGTGTTTTGGCGAAACGCTTGCGGCCTGGTCACGATCACCGCGCCTGACCCTTAACCTCACCCTGTTTAACCGCATGCCGCTGCATCCCGACGTCGACAATATCGTCGGCGACTTTACGTCACTGGTACTCCTGGGTGTCGACGAACTCGACAACGGAAATTTCGAGACCCGCGCCCAGCGTCTGCAGAAAGAACTCTGGAAGGGCGTCGACAATCGCTTCGTGAGTGGCGTCCGCGTACTTCGTGAACTCGCGCAGATGGGTGACAGGATTCAGCCGATGATGCCGATCGTGTTCACCAGCACGTTAGGGATAGGCACCAATGGTCAGGACAGTTCGAGTTGGCACCACCTGGGTGAACAGGTGTACAGCGTGAGCCAGACGCCGCAGGTCTGGATCGATCATGTCGCATCCGAACGCGACGGTGCGCTCTGGTACACATGGGACGTCGTCGAAGAATTATTCCCGGCCGGCATGATCGACGACCTGTTTGCCGCGTATGCCAAACATCTGCAGCAACTGGCCGGCGGTGAAGCGAGCTGGCAACAGGACTGGGGCGCAACACTTGCGAGCCTGCTGCCTGACCGGCAGCGCGAACTCCGTGCCGGCATCAATGCAACCGAGGCGCCCCACCCTGTTGAACTCCTGCATGCCGGGTTCGAAAGGCATGCTGCGAAATCACCCGAAGCGGATGCCATCATTGCCAACGACCGCACCCTGACCTATGGCGAGCTCGACAAGCTCAGTAACCAGCTTGCACACAAGTTACGTGACCAGGGCATACAAACAAATGAGCTTGTTGCAGTCGTCATGCAAAAAGGCTGGGAACAGGTTGTAGCAGTGCTCGGCATATTGAAAGCCGGCGGCGCTTATCTGCCGATCGATGCGTCCATGCCGGCTGAACGACTGCACTACCTGCTTGAATTCGGTGAGGCACGCGTTGCCATTACCCAGGTCTGCCAGGACGCGGCGATAGACTGGCCTGCTGCAACTACCCGGCTGATCATCGGCGACGATGAACTTGGCAGCGCTCCTGACGCGGCACTCGACTGCAATACCAGCCCTGAAGATGTCGCGTACGTGATTTTTACATCCGGTTCAACGGGCCAGCCCAAAGGTGTGGTCATAGACCATCGTGGTGCCGTTAATACCTGCAATGACATCAATGAACGCTTTAATGTCGATGCCAGGGATCGCGTGCTCGCGCTTTCATCACTGAGTTTCGATTTGTCGGTCTACGACATCTTTGGCCTGCTGGCTGCGGGCGGTGCAATCGTGATACCGGATGCCACGGGCATGCGCGATCCGTCACACTGGGCCACGCTGGTCGCACGGCACCGTGTGACACTGTGGAATACCGTTCCGGCACTGATGGACCTCCTGACCGATTACGCCGAACAGCAAAGCGAACCGGTGCTGGAATCATTACGCATCGTCATGATGAGCGGCGACTGGATACCCGTGAAACTCCCGGATCGCATCCGCGCGCTCGGGACCATAGACGTCAACAGCCTGGGCGGCGCGACCGAAGCATCAATCTGGTCGATTATTTACCCCATAGGCGATGTACCGAAGGACTGGACCAGCATTCCCTACGGCAAGCCCATGGTGAACCAGACTTTCCACGTTCTGAATGCCGACCTTGCACCCTGTCCCGACTGGGTCACCGGTGAACTGTATATCGGCGGTATCGGTGTCGCCAAGGGTTACTGGCGTGATGACGAGAAAACTGCGGCAAGTTTCATCATGCACCCGGTCACGCGAGAGCGCCTGTATCGCACCGGCGATCTCGGCCGTTATCTTCCGGACGGCAACATCGAGTTTCTGGGCCGCGAGGATTTCCAGGTCAAGGTGCAGGGCTTCCGCGTCGAACTCGGTGACATCGAGGCGGCGCTGGAGTCGCATACGGAGATTCGCAACGCAGTTGTCGTAGCCGCAGGCCCGGACCGCGGCAACAAGCGACTTATCGCTTACGTGGTAGGCGAACAGGGTTCCGCGCCGACGAACGATGTGTTGCGCGACTGGCTGGGCGCCAAACTCCCCGAGTACATGGTTCCCGGCGCCTATGTCGTGATGGACAAATTGCCGCTGACGGCAAACGGCAAAGTTGACCGCCGTGAGCTGCCAGAACCGCCGCCCGTTGAAACCGGCGGGACCATCACAGTAACAAGCGGGGGTGCCGTTGCCGCAGACGACCAGCTCGCCCGGGTGGTTGCCGCTGTACTGAACGCGGACGAACTCGACCCGGAAGCAAACCTGTTGCAACTGGGTGCGACGTCTATCGAAATGATTCGGATCGCCAACGCGCTGGATCAGCAGCTCGGCTTCAGGCCGCGTATGGATGATTTTTACAAGGAGCCCAGTGTTCGGGGGCTCAGCCAACTGTATGCGCAACAGCAACCACAGGCTAAAGTAGACATGTCCGGTGAATCAGGAGACCCGCTGCGTACGCCCGGATGGTTACTGGCAGGCATAGAGAGAGTTATGGATCCTGAGGATCGCGAGCGTTTTAAAGCAAGTCGGCCGGGGCTGCGCCGGGTGGCAGACGATGCACAGACGATCGACCTTCCCGCGAACCACGCAAGCCAGGACGATTACCTTAAACATCGCAGCTATCGTGAATTCTCTGCTAAGTCCGTTCCGGCCACCGATCTTGGTCGCCTGCTGAGCAACCTGCATTCCATTCAACTTGAAGACAAGCCCAAGTATCTTTATGCGTCGGCGGGCGGAATCTATCCCGTGCAAACCTATGTGTATATAAAACCCGACCGCATTGAAGGTATGGGCGCCGGTTTCTATTACTACCATCCTGAAGATCACCAGCTGCTGCTGGTAAGCCCCGACATTGCAGACGTACGCAGCCTGTATGACCCGCTGATTAACCGGCCGATTTTTGATAAAGCCGCATTTGCGTTGTACCTGGTTGCAGAACTCGGTTCCATCGGCGCCATGTATAACGAAAGGGCTTTGCATTATTCCACCCTGGAAGCCGGACATATTACGCAGTTGCTCGAAATGCGTGCGCCCGAAACAGGACTTGGGCTGTGCCAGGTAGGCGGCCTTGAAACAGCAGAGTTTGCCGAAGTGCTCGGGCTCACGGACAGCCACCTTTTGTTGCACGGACTGCTGGGCGGGGCCTTGCCGGGTGATGGAGCTGACCAGGCCGCCGCCATGCCAGGCGGGCCGGACGAACGCGACGAGGGAGAACTATGACGGCCTCCGCGGCCACCATTAAGTTCCTCGACCAGTTAAAGATTCGCGGCGTCGAGCTCTGGGCCGAGGGTGACCGGCTTCTTTACAGCGCACCGAAAGGTGTACTGAATAACGACGTCCTGGATGAACTGCGCAAGCGCAAGGACGAAATCCTCGATTACCTGCAGTCGCCCCCTGAAAGCGTCGCAACTGGCCAGCAGATTAGCCGGGTCGCCAGGGACCAGTTGCTGTCGCTGTCATTCGCGCAGCAACGCATATGGTTTCTCGACGAACTCGAACCCGATAACCCTTTCTACAATGTAGCGCTCGCCAAACAAATCAGCGGCGATCTTTCCCCCGATTTACTGCGCAAGAGTTTACTGCTGCTTATTTGCCGGCACGAAGTGCTGCGGGCAACCTGCATCAACACCGATGATGGCCCAAAACTGCGCATTACCGCGCCCGATGAAATTGATGCCGATGGCGACTGGTTTGCGGTCGAGACGGTGGGTGAAAACTTAAGCGATGCTGAACTCGAAGAGAGGGTCAATGCGGAAGTATGCCGCCCCCTCGCACTTGCTTCAGTACCGCTCATCCGTGCCCGATTATTTCGTCGTGGTGACAACGACGCGGTGCTCGCCCTGACTACACACCATTTTGTTGTTGACGGCTGGTCGTGCGGCATTCTGATGCGGGAACTGTCCGAGGTTTATGCAGGACTGCTGAACGATACTCAACCCGACCTGCCCGAACTGCCTATCCAGTACGCCGATTTCGCGGCATGGCAGAACCAGTGGCTGGCGGGCCCCGAATTGCTGTCGCAGGCCTGCTACTGGAAAGAAAAACTTGCTGATCTCAGTACACTTGACCTGCCGGTGGATAAACCACGGCCGCCGGTGCAAACCTACCGTGGCGATATCCATCATTTTTCCCTGCCGTCAGAACTCGGCCTGGCGCTGAAGGAAATCAGCCGCAAGGACGGCATTACCCTGTACATGCTTTTACTCGCGGCGTTCCAGGTGCTGTTGCATCGTTACGTTCAGCAGGATGAAGTTGTACTTGGCACGGCAGTATCCAACCGGCATTCTGCCCAGCTTGAAAACCTGATAGGCCCGTTTGTAAACACACTCGTATTACGCAGTGACCTGGGCGGCAACCCGAGTTTTCGTGAATTGATGCACCGGGCCCGTGATGTCGCGGCTGGTGCGTTCTCCCACCAGGACCTGCCCTTCGAATTACTCGTAGAACACCTGAAACCCGAGCGTGATCGCAGCCGCAGCCCGCTCTTCCAGGTGTTGTTCGTCGTTCATCAATACAGCGGCCATGAAGAACTTGCGATCAGCGGTGCCGACACGGTGGATTACCCGGTTGCGCCAGGCACGACCATGTATGACTTGTTTTTACAACTCATCGAAATGGAGGGCAGCTTTAACGGGTCTATTGAATACAGCACCGACCTTTTTGAACGCGACAGCATCGAGCGCATGGCCGCACATTTCGAGACACTGCTCACCGGTATTGCGGCAAACCCCGACGCACCTATTCTCGACCTGCCGCTCATGGATGACGCAGAGTCGCGTCGCCTTAATGAAGAATGGAACACAACGGCGGCTGACTATCCGCACGAGTTGCAATTACAGCAGTTATTTGAGCGGCAGGCGGTAACAACCCCGGATGACATCGCAGTTATCCACGCCGATACCGAGCTCAGCTACGCAGGCTTAAATGAACGGGCCAATCAACTGGCCCACTTTCTGCAAGCCGGCGGCGTAAGCACCGGTAAGCTCGTGGGCATTTATCTCGAGCGTTCGATCGAGATGGTGGTCGCATTGCTCGGCATACTCAAAGCGGGCGGAACCTATGTGCCGCTGGATCCGTCGTTTCCGCCCGATCGTATCCGGTTCATGATGGACGATGCCGAACTCGGCGCGCTGGTCACCCAAACATCGCTGCTTGATGAACTGGGGCAGAAACCCGCGACGGTAGTCTGCATGGATTCTGCCGCCGCAACTTTAAGTACACAGCCAACGGGCAACCCCGCCGCCACCGGTACGCCGGAAGACCTCGCGTATGTGATCTACACGTCAGGCTCAACCGGGTTGCCCAAGGGTGTGTTGCTGCCGCACCAGGCAGTCGTCAACTTCCTGGTTACGATGGCAGACAAACCGGGGCTCACTGCCTCCGATACCCTGGTTGCGGTCACGACACTGTCGTTTGATATCGCGGTACTGGAGTTGTTCCTGCCATTGCTTAACGGCGCCCGGCTGGTCATTGCAGATCGCGACGTGGCCGGCGACGGACAACGCCTTGCCGAACTTATAGCGAGCAGCGATGCAACCATCATGCAGGCGACACCTGCGACCTGGCAGATGCTGCTTGCTGCCGACTGGCAGGGCAGGCCGGGGCTTAAACTTCTTTGCGGAGGCGAAGCGCTTCCCCGGGAACTGGCAGACCGGCTGCTCGCCACCGGTTCCGAACTCTGGAACATGTACGGTCCAACCGAAACAACCATCTGGTCATCCCTGAGTCGCGTGGAAGCAACCGGCCCCATTACCATCGGCCGGCCGATCGCCAATACCCAGATGCATATAGTCGATGACAAGTTACGCCCGGTGCCGGTCGGTGTACCCGGTGAACTGTGTATTGGTGGCGACGGTGTCGCAAGAGGTTATTTCAAGCGGCCCGAACTCACCGCGGAACGATTCGTTGAAAACCCGTTCAATCCCACAGGCAACCCGCTTTACAAAACCGGTGACCTGGCACGTTATCGCAGCGACGGTGAAATTGAATGCCTGGGACGAAATGACAACCAGGTAAAAGTCCGTGGATATCGCATCGAACTCGGTGAAATCGAAACTGTACTGGCTCGCCACCCGGCAGTAACCCAGGCCGTCGTCGCCGCGCGCGAAGATCGTGAAGGCGACAAGCGCCTAGTCGGCTATTTAATCGCCGACGCATCCGCAATCAGCAGCGATGAACTCGACAAGTGGAAGCGCGATCAGCTCGACCAGTGGCGTGACCTGTGGCAGAACGCCTATACGGATGAAAGCAGCCTTAATCCTGCGTTCAATATTTCGGGCTGGAGCAGCAGCTACACCGGCGAGCCCATACCGGCAGCAGAAATGCGGGAATGGGTGGAAACAACCGCGGAGCGCATCAATGCGCTGCAGCCCAAACGTGTACTGGAAATCGGCAGCGGCACAGGCCTGCTGGTGGCGCGTGTTGCGCCCGGTGGACAACGTTACCTGGCAACCGACTTTTCCGAGGCTTCGGTAACTGCGATTGAAGCGCTCAAAGCATCGCGTGATGACCTTGGTCATGTCGAGGCCATGCAGTTGCCAGCCGATGACCTGAAGGCACTTGGCAACGAAAAATTTGACCTGGTCATTATCAACTCCGTCGCACAGTATTTCCCGGACCGGGAGTACTTACTCGATGTGCTTGGCACCGTTACGAAACTGCTGACTAACAATGGGGAGATTTTTCTCGGTGACCTGCGGAGCCTGCCGCTGCTCGAGGCTTACCATGCCTCGGTGCAATTGCACCAGGCGGAACCGGAGCTCGGTCTGGACGAACTGGCAGAACACATCCGGCAGCGGCTTGATCAGGAAGAGGAATTGGCTATAGACCCGGAGTTCTTCCGAGCCATTCAGGAGCTATTGCCGACACTCGGTCACCTAAGACTCCACCTGAAACGCGGCACCGTGCGTAACGAGATGAGCTGTTTTCGTTATGATGCCGTACTCGCTACCGGCAAGAAACGAACAGCGGCAGCTCCCCACAGGTATGAATGCCAGCATGACGCAACTGCTGCCAGCATCGCTGCCGAGCTGGAGACACTTCCGGAAAATGGCCTGCTGGTTACCGGAATAACCGACCCGCGGCTACAACCTGAGATCAATGCAATGGCCCGGCTTGCAGACGCGGGCGACGATGCCATGGCAGGACAACTGCGCATAGAGCTGGAGAAGCTTGCGCCTGCCGGCATACAGGTAGAAGAACTTTACAAACTTGCAGAAGCCGCCGGCGTGGAATTGCAGACACTGGGAACTGCGCCGGGACGCTACAACACCCTCTTCCTGCCCGCAGAAAGCACGGCTGACGGTTATGCCCTGTTGCCGGCCCGCGACCTGACGCTCGAACGCTGCACCAACAACCCGATGCAGGGACGCGTGCAGCGAAGCCTGGTTCCGGCGCTCAAGGAACACCTGGGCCAGTCGCTGCCGGACTACATGGTCCCCGGCATTTTCTCGATACTCGACAGGTTCCCGTTGACGCCAAACGGGAAAATTGACCGCAAGGCACTGCTTGCGCCCGAACAGGGAAGCATGCAAACCTACACTCCGCCGCGTAACCCGACGGAGGAAGCATTGGTTACAATATGGGAAGACCTGCTTGGCATTGACCAGGCAGGTGTCCTGGACGACTTTTTCGGGCTGGGCGGGCATTCCTTGCTTGCCACCCAGCTGATATCCCGTATCCGCGATCAGCAGAACGTCAGCCTGCCGCTCAATACCCTGTTCGATAACCCGACCATCGCCGGTCTCGCGGAAGCGATCGAAATGCTGCGCTGGGCAATGAATGAAGATGTGGGCGACGATGACGCGGAGGGCCTCGAGGAAATCGAGATATGAGCGCACTCGAACTGATTGCGCGATTGCGCGAGGCCGGCATAAGGCTGAGAGTCAGCGACGGGAAGATCAGGCTGAAAGCTGAAAAAGGCGCGCTGACCGATGAACTGCGCACGGAAATAGCCCGCTACAAGCAAGATATTGTTGCCCTTCTGGACAAAGAATCCGGCAAGGCCGAGCCTAAACTTAAGGCGCTATCGCGCTCTGGCCCCCTGCCCCTGTCGTACGCGCAGCAGCGACTCTGGTTCCTTGATGAGTTGGAGCCGGGTACACCCGTTTACAACATGCCGTTCGCGTTGCGCGTGCGGGGTAAATTGAATGTCGACGCCCTGCAGACTGCGTTGAATGAATTGGTGAAACGGCACGAAACGCTACGCACGGTATTTAGCGCCGGCGATGAGGCCCCGGCGCAGGAAATTCTGGATACGATTGCAACGCCCCTGCACATCGAGAGCCAGCCAGGTCACGATGAACCCACACTGACAGAACGGCTGCGCGAACTTGCCTGCGAGAGTTTCGACCTCAGCAAAGGTCCGTTGCTAAGGCTGCATGTCATTGAGCTAAGTGCGGAGGAACACGTACTGTTGCTCGTCATACATCACATCATCAGTGATCTCTGGTCGATGAACGTGTTTTTCAACGACCTGGGCCTCATGTACGAGCGGCAAATTGCGGACGTGACACCGGAACCGGATGAACTGCCCGTGCAGTACGCCGACTACGCGGCCTGGCAGCGCGAACAACTTGCCGGGCCCCGTCTTGAGCGGCAGCTTGAATACTGGTTGCAAACCCTGGGCAACGCACCCCCGGTACTCGAACTCGCAACCGATCGGCCGCGCCCGCCGGAGCCGGGTTACGCCGGTAAATGGCTGGCCCGAAAACTGGATGCCGACCTGACGAGCCAATTGCAGGCGCTGGCAAAATCATCAGGCTGCACACTTTTCATGCTCACTTTCGCCGCGTTCATTGCACTTCTGCAACGCTACTCCGGCGAGCAGGACCTCGTCGTGGGTACACCCATATCGGGCCGGCAACGTACGGAACTGGAGGGCCTGATCGGCTTCTTTCTGAACACACTGGCACTGAGGATCGACACGACGGATGACCCGACCTTCGCCGATCTCCTCGAGCGGGTAAAGCAAACCGCCCTGGCCGGCTACGCGAACCAGGACCTGCCTTTCGAAAAACTCGTTGAGGAACTGCAGCCCGAACGTGACATGAGCCATACCCCGGTTTTTCAGCACATGTTTATCTGGCAGGAAGGCAGCGGCAAGCAGTTATCGCTCGCTGGGCTGGAAACAGAACCGGCGGAGCTAATCAGCCATGACACCGCCAAGTTCGACCTGACGCTTGCCATGACCGGCGCCGGCGATGCCATTGAAGCAGGTTTCGAATACAACACGGACCTGTTTGATGCGGCCAGCATAGAGCGCATGCTGTCGCACCTGGAAGCATTGCTCAAGACAGTAAGCACTAAACCTGGCACACGCCTTTCAGAACTCGGGCTGCTGACCGACGTGGAACGACGGCAGGTCATCCAGGCATTTAATAGCAGCGCCGCGGATTTCGGGGAGGCGGTCTGTGTACATCAACTCGTCGAAGCGCAGGTGCAGGCTACACCGAATCAAATTGCCGTCGAACTGAAGGGCCGGCACTTCAGCTATGCGGAACTGAACCGGCGCGCAAACCTGCTGGCCGGGAGGCTTATCGAGCTAGGTGCTGCACCTGGCACACGGGTCGCAATCAGTTGCACACGCTCGCTGGATTTACCCGTAGCAGCACTGGCGGTACTTAAATCAGGAGCCTGTTATGTGGCAGTTGACCCCGCTTACCCGGCGGAACGGATTGCGGCGATGCTCGCTGACAGTTCGCCGCAGGTTGTCATCTGTCAGTCGGGTGCAGAACTGCCCGCCGGCAACGGTGAAACACTGGTAATTGACACGTTTGACTTCGAAGGTGATGCAGCCAATCCGGAAACAGATGTCGTACCGGCTGACCCGCTCTACTGTATTTATACATCGGGATCGACAGGAATCCCGAAGGGCGTGCAACTGTCACATGGGGGTTTAGCAAACCTGCTGCGCTGGCAGCAGCAACATGCTCGCCTGGCAATACCGGCGAAAACCCTGCAGTTTGCTTCTTTTAGTTTCGACGTAAGCTTCCAGGAGCTTTTTGCTACCTGGGCACAGGGCGGCACCCTCGTCATGGTTGATGAGGAACTGCGCCAGGACCTGCCAGCCCTTGCCGGCTTCATTACGGAGCAGCAGATCGAGCGGCTGTATCTGCCGTTCGCAGCATTGCAGCCCATCGCGGAAACAATCGTTCGGGACGGTTTGCAGCCTGCCCTCAGGGATATCATTGTCGCCGGCGAACAATTGCAGGTCACGGATGAAGTCCGGGCCCTGTTCGGCAAGCTCAGCGGCGCTGCGCTCCACAACCAGTACGGTCCATCCGAAACCCACGTTGTAACTGCCCTGACGCTGACGGGCGATGCACGAGGCTGGCCATATCTGCCGCCTATCGGCACACCGGTTGCGAACACCCAGGCCTATATCCTGGACGAACAGCAGCAGCCGGTGCCCGTCGGGATACCCGGTGAGTTGTACCTCGGCGGCATCCAGGTCGCAATTGGCTACCTCGGGCGACCCGAACTCAACGCAGAGAAGTTTATTGCCGACCCTTTTCAACCGGGTCAGCGACTTTACCGAACCGGCGACCGGGTAAGGCACCTGCGGGATGGCAGTATCGAGTTTCTGGGACGCGTTGATGAACAGGTCAAATGGCGCGGCTTCCGTATCGAGCCCGGTGAAATTGAAACGGCGCTTGGCAACCAGCCCGGCATTAGCCAGGCGGTCGTCATCATGCGCGAAGATATACCCGGCGATAAACGACTGGTTGCTTACGTTGTAAGTGCGGGTACCGCCGAACCCGACAGTGCGGCACTGAAACACGCATTGCAGGAAACACTGCCCGATTACATGGTGCCACAGGCATTCGTCACGCTCGATGCACTACCGCTGACGCCCAGCGGCAAAGTTGCGCGACGACGATTACCGACGCCTGAGTACAGTCGTGATAAAGAAGTACCCTACGTCGGCCCGCGCAACCCGGTCGAAGTTGAACTCGTGAAAATCTGGGCCGATGTACTCGGTACCGGGCGCATCGGCATTAATGATGATTTTTTTGCGCTGGGCGGCCACTCACTGCTCGCGACAAAACTGGTGGCCCGGGTTCGCGACCAGTTCGGTATCAGCCTGCCGCTTAAATATATATTTCGCTATCCCTCCCCCGCGACCCTCGGCGAAACCGTGGCCACCCTCAAGGCCGCGACCAGCAGTTCAGATAGCGCAAACGGCGCAAACCGGGAAGAATTCCGAATCTGAAACACGGCCCCGGCCGGCATATATAGAAATCTATATAAACTATTTAAAACAATAGGTTATATAATACACCTCAATCCTGACTTAGAACTTTGGCAACTTAAGCCGGAAAATTTGCGCCAAAAGCGTCCAAATCCCTTGCCAACACAAGGCTACATGGTAGATTTGTCCGCTATCTGCCCCCATCAGGCAAAAATATAAAGGACAAAAAAGCTATTTATGCCAATAGCTTGTAAATGTCTACCTAGAAATGACTGCCGTTGAACTATTAGCACTGCTTAACAGGCAGGGGATCACCCTGTTTGTTGATGGCAGACACCTCCGAATAAGCGCGCCCAAAGGCAGCCTCACGGATGAGCTGGTTGCTGAGCTCCGCACTCACAAAGCTGAACTCGTCGACATACTTGCAGGTGCCGCGACGGATTCAGCCAGCGCTTCGCCGACCCCCGCTATCAACCGGTCCGCTGACGCTCCGGTGTTGTCGTTTGCACAGGAAAGACTCTGGTTTCTCGATCAACTCGATCCCGGCAGTGCGCTGTACAACATACCGACCGCGATACGCCTGCATGGCGAAATCGATCGGGCATCACTACAGGAAGCCGTTAACAGGCTGGTGCAGCGCCATGCGTCCCTGCGGACCGTGTTCCCGGTATTCGAACGTGAACCCACTATCAACGTGCGCGGAGAACTTGAGCTCCCGGTCACCCATACCGATGCCCATAGCCTTTCCGCAGATGCCCTTGAAGAAGAGCTCAGGCGGCTGGGCAACGAACCCTTTGACCTGGCGGCCGGGCCGCTGCTGCGGGTACACCTGATAAGCACGGGCGGCCAGGAATACATCCTGCTGATCGTCATACACCACATCGTGTCGGATGGCTGGTCGCTCGGAATTTTCATGCGGGAACTGGCAGCCCTCTATGCGGGTGACGCACTGCCACCGCTACCCATCGACTATTTCGATTACTCGGCGTGGCAACGCTCGGTACTCACTGGAGCGGAACTCGAACGTGAACTCGGCTACTGGCGGGAACGGCTGAACGGCGCTCCCACAGTACTGGAACTGCCGGCGGACCGGCCGCGACCGGCCCTGCCTAGCCAGCAAGGTGCATGGGCATCCGAGGTTTTTCCGCACGATTTGCTGGAATCACTGGAGCAACTGGCCAGGGACCGCGGCCATACGCTCTACATGGTGCTACTGGCAGCATTCAATGTTTTGCTCTATCGCTACACCCGCCAGGATGACCTCGTTATCGGCACACCGGTTGCCGGGCGCCAGCACACCGAGACCGAAGGTTTGATCGGGCTGTTTGTCAACAGTGTGATTATCCGCAGCCAGCTCGATGATGAACTGACCTTCAGCGAATTCCTGCAGCAGGTACAGGACAGCTGCCTGGACGCACTCACCCACCAGTCGTTGCCATTCGAGAAACTCGTCGAAGAACTGCAACCGGAACGGGACTCGAGTTATGCGCCGCTGTTCCAGGTGATGTTTAACCTGCAAAGTCGCGAGCAGGAAATCGTACCGTTTACTGGCCTCGAGGTAAGCCCGGTCGTTGTCGAACCGGGCACCGCTAAATTCGATCTCAACGTACTCATGGAAGACCGCGACGATGGCTTGGCGGCCTGGTTCGAATACAGCACCGACCTTTACGACCGGCCCACCATCGAACGCATGATCGGGCATTTCCGGAAATTGCTGGAAGCCATCGCAGTCCACCCCAATACCAAGCTCGCCGCACTACCGCTACTGGAAAGCGAGGAACGCGAACGGGTACTGGTCGCATGGAACCAGACTTCGGTCGACTATCCGCAAAACCTGACACTGATTGACCTGTTCGAAGCACAGGTTAAAAAAACCCCGGATGCAATTGCCGTTACCTGCGGTAAAGACACGCTGACTTACAAACAGTTGAACGCCCGCGCAAATCAACTGGGCTGCTACCTCGGGGGCTTAAGGCTGGGACCTGAGGATTTAGTCGGCGTGTGTATGGAACGCTCCCTGGAAATGGTGATCGCGCTTTACGGCATACTGAAAGCAGGTGCCGCTTATGTGCCGCTGGACCCGGAATACCCGCGGCAGCGTCTCGCGCACATGCTGGAAGATGCGCATATCGAGGTATTGGTGAGCCAGTCGCACCTCGCCGAAGCACTCCCCGAAAATGATACAAAAGTTATAAACCTCGATACCGGGCTGGATACCGTCGCGCTGGCAGAATACGACACCGGTAATCCGGCTGCCATTGCTTCTGCCCGCGACGCCGCCTACGTGATCTTTACCTCGGGCTCTACCGGGCGCCCCAAGGGCGTACTGAATGAGCACCGGGGTATCTGCAACCGGCTTTTATGGATGCAGGACGAATACGGTCTGACGGCAGATGACCGGGTACTGCAAAAAACCCCGTTCAGTTTTGATGTATCGGTCTGGGAGTTTTTCTGGCCACTCATTACGGGTGCACGCCTCGTCATTGCAGAACCAGGCGGACATCGTGACACCGCTTATCTGGCAAAGCTGATACAGGACCAGCAGATAACGACACTGCACTTTGTACCCTCAATGCTGGCGAGCTTCCTGCAGGATCCCGTGGCGAGCGACTGCACCTCGATCAAGCGCGTGATCTGCAGCGGTGAAGCGTTATCCACTGACCTGCAGGAACGCCTGTTTGACACACTGCCGGCAGAGTTACACAACCTATACGGCCCGACCGAGGCGGCTATCGACGTTACTTACTGGGCCTGCAATCGAGAGCGGGCTCGCAGCACGGTCCCGATCGGCAGACCCGTTGCCAATACGCAGATTTACATTGTCGACAGCCAGGGCCAGCCGGCGCCGGCTGGCGTACCTGGCGAATTATGGATTGGCGGTATACAGGTCGCACGGGGTTACGTGAACCAACCGGAACTGACCAACGAAAAATTTATCATCGATCCCTTCTCCGCCAAAACCGGCGAACGCGTCTATCGCACCGGCGACCTCGCACGCTTCACCGACGACGGCATCATCGAGTTCCTTGGTCGCATAGACTTCCAGGTCAAGCTGCGCGGTTTTCGTATCGAACTGGGTGAGATCGAAGCTGAACTGCAACATTGCGATGGCGTTCAGCAATCGGTTGTGTTGTTGCGGGAAGATACGCCGGGCGATCAGCGGCTTGCTGCCTACATTGTTGGCGATTGCAACCCGGATACACTGCGGACCGCCCTGGCAGCCCGCCTGCCCGACTACATGGTACCGGCAGCATTCGTTGCTATCGAAACATTACCGCTAACCCCGAACGGCAAGCTGGACCGCGACGCTTTACCCGCACCCGACTGGAGTGTGGCGAGCGACATCAAGTATGTCGCCCCGCGTAGCCCAATAGAAGAGGCGTTGGCGGAGATCTGGCAGGACCTCCTCGGCGTGCAGCCGGTAGGTACGCATGATGACTTCTTCAGGCTGGGTGGCCACTCACTGCTCGCAACACGGCTGGTTGCACGTATACGGGACACGCTCAACAAGGACCTTCCGCTGCGTGCCCTGTTCGATACGCCGACCATTGCAGGTCTTGCCGGGCAACTGGATTCTGCCGCGGGAACTGCTTTAGCACCAGTCGAAAAACGAGTCGCCACGAACTCGGCGCCACTGTCAGCCTCGCAGCAACGACTCTGGATACTCGACCAGATGGAGCCTGGTAACCCGGTCTACAACATTCCATGGGCCACCCGCCTGGCCGGACCGCTCGATACCGATGCACTGCAGACTGCAATAAATAGTCTGCTCGTGCGACATGAGTCGCTGCGCACCTGTTTCGTGGTAGACGGCGACGGACCCGTACAAAAGATTTGCGATGATCTTACAGTTGAGCTGCAGCAAATCGAGCTGCAGGATGCGGACACGGCGCGAATCCAGGCTGAACTTACCCGCCTTACTCAACATGCATTTGCACTCGACCAGGGCCCGCTGCTCCGGGTCAGCCTGTTAGGACTTGGCCCCGGGGAACACATCCTGCACATCGTCGTGCATCACATTATCTCGGATGCCTGGTCCACCGATATTTTGCTGCGCGACCTGGCGAGCGGGTACAACGCGGCGCTTGCAAATACTGACCCGGCACTGCCGGAACTTCCCGTGCAGTTCCCCGACTATGCCGAGTGGCAGGTCGCACGCCTGGATGATGACGATATTCAGGCCAGCATCGGCTACTGGAAGCAACAACTTGCCGGCGCTCCGGCGGTGCTGGATCTGCCAACCGACCGGCCGCGGCCTGCCATTCAAAGCTACAACGGTGCCTGGCATAAACTCCGGATACCGACCGAACTCAGCGATGGTATACGGGAGCTGGCCCGGCTTAATAACGCCACGCTGTACATGGTGTTGCTTGCCGCCTTCAAACTGTTGCTGAACCGCTATACGGGTCAGACCGATATCGTCGTGGGCTCACCGATCGCCGGACGGCTGCAACGCGAGCTTGAGAACCTGGTCGGCTTTTTCATCAATACCCTCGCACTGCGTTCAGACCTCGGCGACAACCCAAGTTTTACCGAGCTGCTGGCGCAGGTTAAAGATACTGCGCTGGATGCTTACGATAACCAGGAATTGCCCTTCGAGAAGCTCGTCGAAGAACTGCAGCCCGTTCGCGACACGAGTTATGCGCCTGTGTTCCAGGTGATGTTCATCCTGCAGAACGCACCCTCCACGCCACCCTCGTTTGACTCGCTGGATTCCACACAGGAACTTTTTGAGTTTGGAACGGCAAAACTGGACCTGACGCTGTCAGTGGAGGAGCAGGACGGTGAACTGGTCGCCTATTTCGAATACAACACCGACCTGTTCGAGGCGGGCAGCATCGAGCGCATGGCGACGCACTTTGCAGCGCTGCTGGATGGAATAGTTGACCGGCCCGACCGCGCCATCAGTGAATACGAGTTGCTGACTGCTGACGAACGGTCACAGCTGATCACAGGCTGGAATCAGACCGATCTGGACTACGACCGCACAGCTACCCTGCACCAGTTATTCGAGCAACGCGTGGCTGCCGCCGGCGAAGCTATCGCCGTTGAATGTGATGATGAAAAACTTGGTTACACCGAGCTCGACGTGCGTGCCAACCAGCTGGCACATCGGCTGATCGAAGCAGGCGCCGGCAGAGATGTGCCAATCGCACTTTATATTGATCGTTCCATCAACATGCTGGTCGGATTGCTCGGCATACTGAAATCCGGCAGCGCTTATGTACCACTTGATCCGGGCTTTCCGCCGGACAGGTTGCGCTACATGCTGGAGGATTCCGCGGCATCCGTAATCGTGACGCAGTCGGACAAGACCGGGCTGATCGATGGACTCGACATACAGAGTATTTGCCTGGATATAGCGGACCCCGACACCAGTCGTTCGGCAGCAGCCCCCGCGGTTGCAGCCGACGGCAGTCAACTTGCCTACATCATCTACACCTCCGGTTCGACAGGTCTTCCCAAGGGTGTTGCTATCGAACATAGCGCTGTGGTCAATTTCCTGCACAGCATGAGCGCTGCACCCGGCATCTCTGCTGCTGAACGACTGCTCGCCGTAACCACGCTGAGCTTCGATATTTCAGTGCTGGAACTGTTCGGCCCCCTGCTTAACGGCGGCACGGTTGTGCTGGCAAGCCGCCCGGTCGCCGCCGACGGATTTGCGCTGGCACGGCTACTCGAACAGGGCGGCATCAGCATGATGCAGGCGACGCCAGCTACCTGGCGCATGCTGTTGCAGACCGGCTGGCGTGGGGCACAGGGACTCAAGATACTTTGCGGCGGCGAAGCCCTCGATCCTGAGCTTGCGAGACAACTTGGCAACTGCGGCGATGAGCTCTGGAATATGTACGGCCCGACCGAAACCACGATCTGGTCGACCTGTTCGCAGATAGGTATCGACGACGCGCTGGTTACCGTGGGCAAACCAATTGCCAATACCCGTTGTTACATACTCGACGGACAGCGCAACCCGGTACCAGCCGGCGTTGCTGGTGAATTATTTATAGGCGGCGACGGTGTCGCGCGTGGTTACCTGGATCGCGACGAACTTAATGCGGAGAAATTTGTTGCGGATCCGTTTACGGATGCTGCCGGCGCCCGCATGTACAGCACCGGCGACCTGGCCCGCTATCTTGCGGACGGCCGCATAGAGGTGCTGGGCCGCACCGACTTCCAGGTGAAACTCCGCGGCTTCCGTATAGAGCTCGGGGAAATCGAAGCGGCGCTTCTGCAGACCGCAGGCATTTCCCAGTGTGTAACGACGCTACGCGAAGATACGCCGGGGGATCAGCGCCTGGTCGCCTACTTCACAACGGCAGACCAAGGCCGGGCGGATACCGAAGGACTACGCGAGCATCTCAGGAACAACCTGCCCGAGTACATGATCCCGACTGCATTCATGCAGCTCGATGAATTTCCCTTAACACCGAACGGCAAGGTCGATCGTAAACAATTGCCGACACCGGAATGGAATGCCGAGCAGGAATACGTTGCACCCCGTAACGAAATGGAGGAACAACTGGCCGCCATCTGGGCCGAGATACTCGAAGTCGAAAAGGTCGGCGTTTACGATGATTTTTTCCTGTCGGGCGGTCATTCGCTGCTCGCCACCCGGCTGATTTCCCGAATCCTGGATGCGCTCAAAATTGAGCTACCGCTCATGGTGCTTTTCAATCGGCGCACGATCGCAGGACTCGCCGAGGAACTCGGTGAGCTTAGTGGCGGCGCTCTGGTGCAGGCGATTCCGCGCCAGCCCCGTGACGGCAATTTACCGCTGTCTTTCGCCCAGCAACGCCTCTGGTTCCTGGATGAACTCTCGCCGGGCGACCCGATGTACAACATCCCGTGGGTCATGCGCCTGCACGGCGAACCAAGCCGGGACGCACTGCAGTCCGCCCTCGACCGGGTCATCGCTCGTCACGAATCGCTGCGCACGATTTTCCCGAATAACGAGGGCGAACCGCAGCAGGTAATCCTGCAACAGCTCTATGTTGCGATCCGCGAAGAAGACCTGCGCGATGCGGATGACCAGGCGGTGCAGGATCGCATTACTGAACTGGCACAGGAACGCATGAGCCTCGCAAATGGCCCGCTTATTTACGTGACGCTGTTACGAACAAGTGATGACGAGTACCTGCTGGCCCTGATCGTGCATCACATCGTCTTCGATGCCTGGTCGCACGGTGTGCTGCTGAAGGAAATGGCAACTTTCTACAACGCGGCGCTAAGCGATGAGCAGGTTCAACTTGCGCCACTTGATATCGAGTTCGCCGACTACGCGACCTGGCAGCGCGAGTGGTTTGGCAGCGATGACTTCGAGCACCAGCTGACCTACTGGAAGAATCAGCTCGCTGATGCGCCGGGCACGCTGGAACTGCCAACCGACCATCCGCGCCCGCCCGTGCAAACCAGCAACGGCGCAAACATATCGCGGATGCTGTCCAACGAACTGCGCGACGGCATTAACGTGTTAACAGAGGCCGAAGGCTGCAGCCTGTTCATGACCCTGCTTGCCGCATTCAACGTGCTGATGTCTCGTTACTCGGGACAGGACGATCTGCTGGTCGGTACGCCGATAAGCGGCCGCAAAAGAACCGAACTGGAAAAGATCATCGGTTTCTTCCTGCACACCCTGGTCATCCGTGCCGACCTCGAGGGTAATCCGGGTTTCAGGGAATTCCTCGGCCGCACACGCCAGACCGTGCTGGAGGCATTTGCACACCAGGAGATGCCTTTTGAAACACTGGTGGAAGCACTCGATCCCGAGCGCGATACCAGTCGTCATCCCCTGTTCCAGGTGCACTTCGTCCTGCAACACGTCGATATCGACTGGGAGATGTTTGACGGTCTGTCGGCGAGCCCGGTCGAGTTCGAATTCGGTACCGCCAAGTTCGACATCATGTTTTTTGTTTTCGATACGAATGACAGTTTGTCGGTGCGCCTCGAATACAACACCGATCTGTTCGAGGCCGAAACGATCGAACGCATGATTGATCATTTCGAAATGCTGCTCGCCAGCATTATCGAATCCCCCGAAAAATCGATAGGCGAGTTACAAATTCTGCCCGAAAAAGAACGCCGGAAACTGCTGGTCGACTGGAATGCAACCAAGGTCGATTACCCGGCCCAGGCTACCCTGCAGTCCCTGCTGGAGCAGCAGGCCGAAAGCTCGCCGCATGCGCCGGCACTTATATATGAGTCAACGGTGCTGTCCTACGGTGAGCTCA
>PVBE012554012.1_pt1 | contig 31072 bp, 25 predicted proteins | sample 1631181 | NCBI WGS metagenome assembly PVBE01 (sample SAMN08397723, study PRJNA350692) | Marine metagenome, whole genome shotgun sequencing project. | isolation source: water | place: Pacific Ocean | collected 2012-04
CAAGAGCGTGGCGACCGTTCCTGAAATCTACCGGGCCGTGAATGAGGTCGCCGCCCAGAGGGGGACCACAGCGATCACCGATGAGGAACTGGAAGCGATCATGGGCGGCACCGCCAACCGGCTCTACAAGCTCGGCTTGTAGGCGGGTACCCGGAAACATCGAGATGGCCCCAATCCACGACCTCGATGCAATGCTTCGTCCCCAGTCGATCGCGGTCGTCGGGGCCGCCCGCGACAAGCCGGGCGCAACCTGGGTAGACATGTTCGGCCAGATCGTCGAGTTCGGGTACCAGGGCCGGCTCTACCCGATCAATCCCAACGCAGACATCATCCGGGGTCACAAGGTGTACCCCGACGTGACGTCGCTCCCAGAGACCGTTGACCTGGTGATCATCGCTCTCGCCGCCTGGACGGTCCCGGCGATCCTGGAGGAATGTGTTGCCACCGGACACCGTAACGTGCACGTCTTCTCGGCCGGGTTTGGTGAGACCGGAGAAGAAGATGGGCTTGGCCTCCAGCGCAAGATCGAGCAGATCGCCACCAAAGGAGAGCTGCGGGTCATCGGCCCCAACAGCATGGGGATCTACTCGCCGAGCCAGCGTCTGGTTACCTGGGCAAACGCCCCTACTCAGCCCGGTGAGGTTGGGATCCTTGCTCAGAGTGGAGGCTTTGCCGATGCAATCGTGGGATACGGCTCCCAGCTTGGCCTGGGGTTTAGCACGGTGGTCAACTACGGAAGCGGCCTAACCCTCGATGCCACCGATTTCATCAACTACCTCTCCACCGATCCAGAGACCTCCGTCATCGGGGCTTACCTGGAAGGAGTGGCCGACGGGCGCCGCCTCCTCGAGGTCGTCCGTCAGGCCAATCGCTCCAAACCCGTACTGATCCTCAAGCCGGGCCGAACCGAAGCGGCCACCAGGGCTGCCGCCTCACACACTGGATCGCTGGCCGGAGACGATCGGATCTGGCAGGCGTTCTTTGCCCAGACGGGGGCCATCCGGGTGGAATCGGTCCAGGAGATGGGGCAGACCATCCTTAGCCTCCTCCGGCTGCCGCCGCCGCCGGGCCGCGGCGTGGCCATTCTGGGAACCGGTGGTGGTGCCAGCGTTGCCGCCGCCGACGCCGCCGGCAGGGCCGGTCTCGAAATCCCCAAAATCTCCGACGAGGGTCTGGAACGCCTCCGGTTGGTCATTCCGGCCGCAGGCAACATTATCACTAACCCCATCGATGCCCATGATGTGCTGAACGACCCGGCGTTGATGCCCGAAGTGTTCGGCACGCTCGGGGTCGACCCCGACATCGACATGGTCATCGTATATTTTCACATCGACTGGATGTACGACGTCGCTCCCGACCGGGTGCGGGTACTTGCCACATTCCTGGCTGAGTCCGCCCGGAGCCACCTGAACGGAAAGCCACTGGTAGCCAGCTGGCGATCATTTCGGACCGGCGACGAGTATCGTCTCGTCGTCGCGGAGATGGAGACGATTCTGCTGGAAAGCGGCGTACCGGTCTACCCGGACATCGATGCTGCCGTCGGGGTACTCGCCCGTCTCGCCACCTATCACGGGTTTATCGGAGATGTCGTGTGATGGGAATTCTCGATGACGTTCTGGACCGTACCGAGCCACCAGCCGCCCTCTCGGAACACGATGCCAAACGGCTTCTCGCCGAGTACGGAATTCCTGTTACCCGGGAACTCCTCGCCACCAGTGAGTTCGAAGCCACCGACGCCGCCGCCGCCATTGGTTATCCGGTGGCGCTTAAGGGGTCAGCGGTAGGTCTCACCCACAAATCTGAGGAGGGCGTCATCCGGTTGGATCTCCGTAACTCCCAGGAATTGACAGCGGCTTATCGGGAGATCGAGGCAGCTGCCGCCAGACCGCTAGACGGCATCCTGGTGCAGGAGATGGTGCACGGAGAACGGCTCCTGGTCGTAGGCCTCCTCAGAGACAATCAATTTGGCCCATGTGTCATGTTCGGACTCGGTGGCATCTACACCGAGATCCTGGACGACGCCGTATTTCGCATAGCACCACTTGAGCGACGGAACGCCCTAACCATGATGGAAGAGATTCGCGGAGCGGCGATCCTCGGACCGGCCCGCGGCGCCGCTCCAGCTGATCGGAGGGCCCTATCTGAGATCCTGATCACGCTCGGCACCCTTGGCCTCGAAAACGAGAGAGTCTCGGCCGTCGACATCAATCCACTGATCCTGCGGGACGATGGTACGCCGGTGGCGGTGGATGCTGCGGTGTGGCTGACGACCGTTTAAGCAGCTAGTGCCCGGAGTCGGGAATGCATTGGGTATATGCGGCGAGAGTGTGGGGATTTGGTCAACGGTGTAGGGGCGCGGGTTGTTATTCCATATACCGACCCAGTGTTGGATCAAGTCTTTGAATTCAGTGACTGATCGATGGGTTCCGCGTCGAATCCATTCAGTTATGGGTTCGGAGAAACAGCGTTCGACGAGGTTGATCCAGAAGCTGTAGACAGGCGTAAGGTTGGCGTGGAATCGGGGGTGACGTTGGAGCCAACGTCGGATTTCGGGAGTCCTGTGGGTTGAGACATTGTCGATGGTGATGTGGGCGCCGAGATAATCAGGACGTTGCGGTTGATCAAGTTCAGGATCTTCTGGAACTCAATGGAGCGATGTCGTGGCGTCATGTCGGTGATGTTGAGGCCCCGGGTTGGGTTGTCTTGGCGACATCGGCGAGGAACTCCGCATTCGATTTGGTGTTCTTCAACCGATCGATAAGCAATTCCAGGCCGGCAGCCGGCTCAGCAAGTGCCAGCAACACTCGGCGCAACTTCCACACCTGGGCCAATTCGTCCCTGTCGAAGAGGAGCTCCTCTTTGCGGGTTCCGGATGCGGCAACGTCAATGGCGGGATACACCCGTTTGTCGGCGAGCTTCCGATCGAGCCGCAACTCCATGTTCCCCGTGCCCTTGAACTCCTCGAAAATTACCTCGTCCATGCGTGAGCCCGTCTCGACCAACGCCGTGCCGAGGATCGTGAGGCTGCCACCTTCTTCAATATTGCGAGCGGCACCAAAGAACCGTTTAGGCGGATACAACGCAGTCGAATCGACGCCACCAGACAAGATCCGGCCCGAAGCAGGAGTAGCCAGGTTATAGGCACGGGCCAGTCGGGTAATGGAGTCGAGAAGGATAACAACGTCGTTCCCCATCTCGACCATGCGTCGAGCCCTCTCGATGGCGAGGTCAGCAACCTGGGTATGCTCCTCGGCCGGCCGGTCGAAGGTCGAGTAGATGACCTCTCCCTTGACCGACCGCTGCATATCCGTAACTTCTTCGGGTCGCTCATCGACAAGAACGACGATCAGATGGCACTCAGGGTTGTTCGCCGTTATCGAATTGGCGATCTCCTTGAGCACAGTGGTCTTACCGGCCTTGGGTGGCGACACGATCAGCCCGCGTTGGCCCTTTCCTATCGGCGCTATCAGATCGACAATCCGCGCTAATACATGGTTGGGCTGGCCATCAACTTCTAGCCGAAGCCTCTCATCGGGAAACAGCGGGGTGAGGTTGCCGAACTTAGGACGCTTGCGTGCCTCTTCGAGGGTCATTCCGCTGACCTTGTCGATGCGGGTAAGCGCTGGAAACTTCTCCTTCGACCGCGGAGGCCGGATCGGACCGCTGATCGTGTCTCCCTTACGCAGACCAAACTTTCGCACCTGGCTCGCCGAGACATAGCAATCCTTGTCTCCAGGAAGGTAGCCCGTGACGCGGAGAAAGCCGTAACCCTCCGGGAGAACATCGAGAATTCCCTTGCGGTCCTCGAGATCTGCCTCGTCCCATTGCTGCTGGTGCTGCTGAGATTGCTGCTGATCGCCACCGCGGCTGCGTCGGCGGCGCTGGCCGCCTTGACCGCTCTGCCCGCCGCTGCGGCCACCGTCCCGCTCACGACCGCCGTCACGGCTGCGCCTGGGCTGCGTCTCGATCTCGGGCTGAGCGTCGGAGGCGTCGGCATCGCCGGTAGATCCGACACCTCTCGGTCGACGCTCTTCGACCTTGGGGAGGTCCACGGATGCAGGCAGAGCACTGCCATCGAAACCATCGGAGTCGAGAATCGCTGCGATGAGCTTTGACTTCTGCAGACTCTCGTGCTCCGCAATCTCGAGCGAGCCGGCGATCGTCCGCAACTCGTCGAGCTTCTTCTCCTGAAGCTTGGCTCGTGTGGTCATTGGATCCCTCTCTGGTCTAAGCCCTCGCCGCGCTCGGCAAGACTCTTGTGATGGTCATCCCACTCGATGTTGCGCTCATCTCCAACGTCGATCTCCGTGCGACCGGGCATCCTGTCCATGACGTAGCCCGCGGTATCGATGTCGAACGATTGCGCCGTATCGAGAAGCAACTTCAACAGGTCCTCCAGAACATGGTTCTAATTTGAGGGACAGTCATGCGCGACGCACGTCCTGATTAGGAACAGACGGTCCCAACAGACGTTGTCTGGAGAATCGGGTTATTTACCCGATGCTCGGATGATAGAGACTCGTGACGATTCAGCCAAGGCGCTACCGCCGAATCACCAGCCAAGGGCTGTTCGCACCGCATCTACTTCGGGTGCTACCGGGTCGGTCTCAGTCACTTCGCCGACCGCCGTCGCCGGATCCTTGAGACCATGTCCGGTAAGCGTGCACACGACGGGACCGTTCGGCAGCTCTTTGCGATGGGCAATAAGACCGGCCACAGAGGCCGCCGAGGCGGGCTCACAAAACACCCCTTCCGACGAGCCGAGCAGGTCGTAGGCGGCGAGGATCTCATCGTCGGTTACCGCATCGATCATTCCTCCCGACTCGTCGCGTGCTATCACGGCCGTATCCCATGAGGCGGGGTGCCCAATTCGAATGGCAGTCGCAATCGTCTCTGGATGGTCGATCGGTTCTCCGTGGACAATCGGCGCGGCACCGGCCGCCTGGAATCCCCACATCGCCGGTGTCTGATTGGCTGCGGTGTAGCCCTTCCAATGAGCGGTGACATTCCCGGCGTTGCCGACCGGCAGGCAATGGACCGCAGGTGCCTCCCCCAGAGTATCCATTACCTCCCAGGCCACCGTCTGCTGGCCTTCGATACGGTCCGGATTGACCGAATTGACCAACGCAACCTGGTCGCCCGCCATCGCTCGCACGACCCGCAGAGCGTCGTCGAAGTTTCCAGCCACCGGAACGATCTTTGCACCGTGACGCACCGCCTGAGCCAGCTTGCCGAGTGCAACGTTGCCGGCAGGCAGAACCACGACAGCCTCGATGCCGGCGCGGGCCGCATATGCCGCCGCAGAGGCCGAGGTGTTACCGGTCGACGCACACACGACGGCGCGAGCGCCGGCGGCCACAGCCTTGGATACTGCCAGGGTCATACCCCGATCCTTGAACGAACCCGTTGGATTGACCCCCTCGATCTTGAGGAACACGTCCCGTTCGATGAGCGCCGAGAGAACCGGTGCCGGTACCAACGGGGTATTTCCCTCGAGCAAAGTGATCGCATCAGTGTTTGGATGGATATCGAGCCGATCGCGGAACGCCTCGATCAGCCCCGGCCAGCTCAAGCTTCCTCGCTTTCGACTCGAATCACCGACGCCACCGACTCGACGACGGGGAGCGATCTCAGGGTCGCCACAGCTGCTCGCTGCGCCGCCTCGGGGGCGGTATGAGTCACCAGCGAGAGACTGGCGCGATTCCCTCTACCCTCCTGCCGGACCGAGCGAATACTGACTCTCGCCTCACCAAAGGCAGCGGCTATCTGCGACAACACTCCCGGGCTATCGCTCACCTCGAGCCGGATGTACCACTGGGTATCGATCTTGCCGAAATCCACAACGTCGCCGGGTTCGACCCTGATCGCCGGGGCTACCCGAGAACCCGACATGTTCTCTCGGGCAGCATCAACTATGTCGCCGAGTACCGCGGTAGCGGTGGGCTCACCGCCGGCCCCTGGGCCGGCGAACAACAGTTGTCCGACAGATGACCCTTCGATGTAGATGGCATTGGTGGCGCCGCGAATCGTAGCCAAAGGATGATCAATGGGAAGCATGAGCGGATGCACCCGAGCACTCACACCGTCGGGCCGCCTCTCCGCGACGGCGAGCAGCCGGATCGCAAACCCAAGTTGCTCGGCGGCCTCGAAATCAGCAGCAGTGATATCGGTAATCCCCTCAGCGTGAAGCTGATCCGACGTCACCCAGGTGCCGAACGCCAGCCCTGCCAAGATCACTGCCTTCGCAGCGGCATCGGCTCCTGACACATCGGCGGCGGGATCGGGTTCGGCATATCCGAGACGCTGCGCCGCAGCGAGTGCATCCTCGTAGTCGACACCGTCGTCGGCCATGGAGCTGAGTATGTAATTCGTGGTGCCGTTGACTATTCCGAGCACCCGATCCACCTGCTCTCCAGCCAAAGTCTCGGTGAGAGGCCTAATAATCGGAATGCCGCCGCCGACGGCGGCCTCGAACAACAGCGGAACCCCCGCCTCGGTCGCGGCAGCGAACAACCGGGGCCCCCTCGCCGCTATCAGCTCCTTGTTGGCGGTGACGACTGCCTTACCGGCCTTTAGGGCCTCCAGGACGACGGCTTCTGCCGGTTCCAGTCCGCCCATCACTTCAACAACAACAGCCACTTCGGGGTCCGTCACCAAGGACATGACGTCACTAGTGATGAGATCGACAGGAATCGATGGTCTGCTCCTCGAGGTGTCGCGTACGGCGACGCGGCGCACTACGAGATCCAGACCGGTCTTGGCGGTGACCACGGCGCGCCCTTCAATGAGACGTCGCACGAGACTGCTGCCGACGGTACCCGCTCCTGCAATTCCGATCCCTATGGCCATCTCCGGATCGTACCTGTGGTCGAAGAGAGTCGAGGTATTGACACAGGTTTTATGCTCACAGATGAATGGGAGCACCAAAGACTCCAACGGGAGAAAAGTCATCCGACGAATCGGCCGCCATCGTCGGGTTCGGCCACTTCGGCCGAGCCTTATCCGAACTGATGCTCAACGCAGGAGTCACAATCCGAGCTTGGGATCCTGCCGGTGCGGTGCCGATAAGTATCGGAAGACCTACTCAGAGTGACGTCGTCATCGGAGCGAGGGTCGTCATCATAGCAACGCCTGTGGGTGAGATCAGGACCGCTCTCACCCACCTCAAACCCATATTAAGCGCCGACCAACTGGTCATCGATGTGGGCAGCGTAAAAGTCGAACCTGTCAGAACAATGACCGAAGTACTCGGCACAGATGTCGAATGGGCCGGAACCCATCCGCTCTTCGGACCGACCAACATTGCCCGCGGCGAGCGACCACTACGTGCAGTGGTCTGTCCCAACGAACTCCACCCACAGGCTGCCGACCGGGCCCGACGCTTTTACGAACGAATCGGGTGCCGGGTCGTCGAACAGAGCGATGAAGATCACGACCGATTGATGGCCCGAACCCATGCTATGGCCTTCTTTATTGCCAAAGGACTCATCGACATCGATACCAACAAGGACCTGCCTTTCTCGCCGCCATCATTCCGGGCTTTAGGTGAAACCATCGACTCGGTGCGCGGCGATGCCGGCCACCTCTTCCTTGCAATCGAGCGTGACAACCCATTTGCGGCCGACGCCCGCCAGGCCCTGCTGGATGCCCTGTCGCAAGTCCACGATCAATTGGAAGACCTCGAGATCGGGTCCTCCGACCCCGCTCCGTCCCAGGCGTTCACCATTCCCGACCTCGGTGATCAGGCTCCCGAGTTGATGGAAACGCGAGATCTCATTGACGAAGTCGACGCAGAGATCGTCCAGTTGCTAGTTCAACGCAGCCACCTGGCAAGCCGAGCGGGACGGCTCAAGTCGGAGGGTGGACGAGCGATACGCGATCCGGAGCGGGAGCAGGCCCTGCTGGAGCAACGCCGCCGGTGGGCCCGGAAACAGGGACTTTCGGAGGAGGCGGTAACAGACATCTTCAATGCCGTGCTCCGCTTCTCCCGAGGAGTCCAGTCGGAGTAGTGCAGTGGCTCTTCGGTCACAACCCGAAACCGCCTGATGTTCGCGGTTCGCGACGTCGGGACCGCGATGACTACATCGATTCGAGTGCACTCAGACCGAGCACATCGAGTACGGCGAGAATGACGTTCCGGCTGGCTTCGATCAACCACAACCGGGCCTGAGTGACCTCGGGATCGTCTGTGACCACCCGGCACTCGGAATAGAACCGGTGGAATGCCGTGGCAAAATCGATCCCGTATGCCGCAACACGGTGCGGCGCGCGCTGCGCCGCAGCTTCGCTTATCTCCTCACCCAACCGGTCCGCCTGCCGCAGTACGGCTATCTCCGCCTCATGGGTGAGTTGGGTGAGATCCACCTCGTCGATCGGGAGTCGCTCGACCCTCTGCTCGTCAGCAAACCGCTGCAACGAACACATGCGGGCGTGAGCATACTGGAGGTAGTAGACCGGGTTGTCCATCGACTTCGTCTTGGCCGCCTCAAGATCGAAGTTGATAGTCGTATCTGGGCTGAATGCCGCCAGGGTGTATCGAGTGGCATCGGCCCCAACTTCATCCAGCACTTCTCGAAACGAGACGAACTCACCCGACCGCATCGACATCCGCACCGGCTCTCCTGCCCGGTTCACATTCACCATCTGATTGATGACGATTTCAAGTCGGTCTGGGTCGTAACCGAGGGCTTCTACGGCAGCCTTCATTCGAGGGATGTAGCCGTGGTGGTCGGCACCCCAGACATTGATGACCCGATCGAATCCGCGCTCGAACTTGTCGCGGTGATAGGCGACGTCCGGAGCGATGTAGGTGTATTCCCCGTCCGACTTGACCAGCACTCGATCCTTCTCGTCGCCAAAATCGGTGGTCCGAAACCAGACAGCCCCCTTGTTCTCAAAGACGTATCCGCGCTCACGCAGCAAATCGATCGAGCGAGCGACATCAGCGCTCTCATGAAGGCTGGTCTCGCTGAACCAGACATCAAAAGGGATTCGAGCCAGTTCGAGCGTCTGCTCGATATTGCGCATCGCCCGCTCCAGGCCCCACTCCCGGATACGGTCCCGCCGATTCGCTACGTCCGCAAGGGTGTCGCCGAAGTCAGCCAACAACTCATCAGCCCATTCCGCTACGTACGCACCGTGGTAACCGTCCTCCGGGAACTCTGCGTCCCTCCCGAGACCCTGGAGATAGAGCGCTTCGAGGCTGGCCGCATAACGGTCCATCTGGACTCCAGCATCGTTGTAGTAATACTCCCGGCTTATCGAGTGACCGGCGTAGTCGAGCGCCCGGGCGATAACATCCCCGATCACTCCTCCGCGGCCATGTCCGATGTGGAGCGGTCCGTTGGGATTCGAAGACACGAATTCGACCTGGATCCGCTCTTTGCCCTCTGGGTCGCCCCGGGCATGGCCCGGACCCTCAACAGCGGCTACACGCAGCACTTCGAGGTACCAGCCGGGTGTGAGGGAGAAGTTGATAAAGCCGGGCCCGGCTATATCGATGGCGGCCAGGTACTCGACATCGGGAAGGTGGTCGACGACCACACCGGCCAAGTCGCGCGGACTCATCCCGGCCTGCTTGGCTGCAGTCAGCGCGACATTGGTAGCCCAATCGCCGTGTTCGCGGTTGCGGGCCCGCTCCACAACGAACGGCACCTCACCAAGGTCGGAGATAAAACCGCGATCGGCGGCTTTCGCTAGTGCGGTGCGCACAGCGTGTTCGATGGCGTCGGAGAATGCGGTCATGGGGTGCGGATGATCGTACCGGGGAGCATTCGGCCGGCGTGCCATCGGTACACTCGACGCTCCGCCCTCGTAGCTCAGGGGATTAGAGCACCGGCCTCCGGAGCCGGGTGCGCAGGTTCGAATCCTGCCGGGGGCGCTTCACTCAGGAGCGGCCCGCCTCACGTCGCTGCCTTTCGGCTGCGATGCTTACGTCTCACCCCGTGACTGCATTTTCTTGTCCCGCGTCTGCGCCCACACGGTCCGAACGAAACGAGCAATACACACCTCGCCGACGCCGAGAAGGTTCGAATCCTGTCGGGGTGCTGCCCGACCACTACCCTGTTGAGGGGGGCCAATCGGCGGAGCCGCCTAAGTGGGGATCTCTTCTCTGGCAACTCTCCCCTCTTGGGATGGTTTAGGCTCGCCCGCATCGGTACCGTTGCGTCCTTGCTTAGCCAGGTGTGATGGCCCACACTGACGCCGTCCCGCCGAGGAGGCGTGTGCGCGAATTCATCGACGGAACCACCGCCATCGTTCGTGGTGCGCTCGATGCCGGGTGCTCGTTCTTTTCCGGTTATCCGATTACACCGGCCTCGGGAATTCTCATGCAGATGATGAGCGAGCTTCCCAAGACCGGCGGTGTGGCGATACAGGGTGAAGACGAGATCGCTTCGATCGGCATGTGTATCGGCGCCACCCTCTCGGGGGCTCGGGCCATGACTGCCACCAGCGGTCCGGGAATCAGCCTCTGCTCCGAGAACATCGGTCTCGCCATCATGGGGGAGGTTCCGCTGGTGATTGTCGACGTGCAGCGGATGGGACCCTCCACCGGCGCCGCTACCACTGTGAGCCAGGGCGACGTCCAGTTCATCCGCTGGGGTACCGGAGGTGGGTACCCGGTGATTGCGCTCTCACCCTCAACCGTAGCCGAGTCGTACTGGCTGACCGCCAAGGCATTCGACCTGGCGGAGCGCTTTCGTTGTCCTGTGTTCCTGGCCACCGACAAGGAACTTGCCATGTCGCTCACCACGGTCGACATGGCCGCGAGCCCCGGTGTGTCGGTTAGGGACCGCACCGTTGGCCCGGGCGGATCACCCTACACCTACCGGCCGAACGACCGGGTCACTCCGCTTCACGAGTACGGGCAGGGCAAGGCGGTGAGGTTCACCGGGTCGACCCAGGATGAGGACGCCCACATCACCAAGAGTCCGCCAATCGTGGAGGCCCTGAACCGGCACCTCATCGACAAGATAGAAGACTACCGTGAGGAGATAGAACTCATCGATGCCGATATCGATCGGACCGCCGCCACGCTGGTGATCGGATACGGGGTCACCGGTGGGGCGGTGCGAGCAGCGGTGCATAAGAGCCGAGCGGCCGGCAAGCCCATATCAAGTGTGGTTGTGCAGAGCCTGTGGCCGATTCCGGAAACTGCTCTCGGTAAGGCCATGGAGGGCATCGACCGGATCGTCGTTCCGGAACTCAACGTCGGCCTGTATTGCAGGGAGATCGAGCGGATCGCCGGCGATCGCCAGGTCCTTGGTATCGAACAGATCGATGGTGATCTCATCTCGCCGGATCAGATTCTGGAGGTAGCCGGGTGAGCATCACCGTCACTCCTCTGGAGACGTTTCGTACCGAGAACCCCTACCCGTTCTGTCTCGGATGTGGCCACGGCAGCGTCCTCGACTCCCTCAATGAGGCGCTGGTGATGATGGAACTCGACCCAGCGAAGGTGGTCATCGTCTCTGATATCGGGTGCGCCGGACTGTCCGACCAGTACTTTATGACGTCGGCGTTCCACGGGTTGCACGGCCGTTCCACCACCTACGCCACCGGTGTCAAGTTGATGAGACCCGACCTCGACGTGGTCGTCATCATGGGCGATGGCGGTACCGGAATCGGAGGCACTCACCTCATCAACGCGGCGCGGCGCAACGTCGGTATCTCGGTGATCGTGATGAACAACTTCAACTTCGGGATGACCGGTGGCCAGCACTCCGCGACCACTCCGGAGGGATCGATCACGGCGACAAGCCCAGGAGGCAATCTGGAGCAACCGCTCGACATCTGCAGCACGGTCGGCGTAAACGGCGCCGGATATGTGTATCGGGGCACCTCGTTCGACAAGGAATTGCCGCAGCGGATGGTCGATGCGATTCGGCATCCCGGGTTTGCTCTGCTCGATGTCTGGGATCTGTGCACCGCCTATTTCGTTCCTATGAACAAGCTGGGCCGAAAGGGAATGGACACGACGATGGCCGAGCTCGGCCTGGAGGCGGGAGTGCTCTACGAGCGGAACGTCGCCGAGTACGCCGAAACGTACCGGGAAGCCGCGTCGGGATTGGGAGCGCGGCGGGAGCCAGTGACGATTTCGATCGATTTTGACTCTGAGTTGAGGGCACCGATGTCGATCGTTGCGGCCGGCTCGGCCGGGACCAAGGTGAGATCGGCGGTCCGGCTGGTTGGTTTGGCAGCGATCCGATCTGGCCTGTGGGCCACCCAACGGGACGACTTCCCGGTGACGGTGAAGGCCGGTCACAGCATCTCGCAGTTGGTACTCAGCCCGGAGAAAATCCCGCCGGTGGGTGTTGCGGTGCCGGATGTGCTCGCCCTGATATCAGAGGACGGGTTGAAGAAGGTGGGCGGCATGCTGGAGGCGATGGGTCCCGATCAGTTGGTTGTGACGCTGCCCGAGTTTGGGTCAGTCGAGACCGATGCCCGGGTGGAAGTGATCGATTCCAAGTCGTGGGACCGTCGCGTGCCAAAGGTGCAGTTCGGCTTGTTGCTGCTGTCTGTCGCGATCGTCCGGACCGGTATGTTCCCTGTGGAGGCGCTGCGAGCTGCCGCCACCGGTCCCTTCGAAACTGAGAACCTCAACGCGATCGAGGCAGGAATGGGACTGGCGGAATAGGGCAAGCGTTCTCGCCCGAGCCAGGTTGCATCGTCGGGTTGCCTAAGGTCGCTGCCTCACACGGGAGGGTCCTGCAATGGCCCGTCGGTCGCGTTGTCTTTCGATCGTATTCGGGCTAGTGGCGAACTCGATAGTCCTGTCGACCTCGGTCCCCTTGCGCAGGCCGTCTGGGTGACACCGGATTCGGTTCCGCTCGGGACCGAGATCACCGTATTCGGGGATGGTCGGATGGAGAGCCACGCCATGTAGAGGACCGATCGTGTCTGCCTGGGGTTGGCTGTCCAGGTCACCTTTGCAGCGGATGCTGTCGATTCGGTCGCACCCCCCCCGAACGAGTCGGTGTACTGTCACCTGGTGCGATGGCTTATCGGATCTCTTACCGTTTTCGTGCTGACGGTCGGTGCCTGTAGTGACGAAGCGTTGGTGATCGAAGTCACCACAATCTCATCGACTTCGATTTCTCGAACAACGCCCACAACGGGCCTGACGAGCACGACGGCTGTGACGACATCGACATCTCAAGCAACGCCCACGACGGCTGTGACGACCTCAACAACGATGCTTGCTCCGTCCTCAACGGACGCCGGAGCAGCTTGTGAGGCGGGTGAGAGTGGACCGGATTCGCCGCTGGCCTCTCACCAGGTCTTCGTGACTACCAGCCCTGATGCGGCCACCTTTTCCGCCGACTTCCAACTCGTAATGGATATGGCCTCGGTGCCCGATGGGACGATTGGGCCCGATGGCTCGCTCTGGGTGTATTTCGTAAACGGTGAGCCTGGTCGCCACGGAATCTTTGCGGCTCGGCAGACGGGGACGGATGAGTGGGAGAAGGTCGATTGCATTCGCATCGACGGCGAGTTTGTTGGAGACGCGGTCGATCCCGACATTGTCAGGCTCGATGACGGAACCTATTTGCTCTTCTATTACGTCGGCCATTTCGTCACCAGACCGGTTCCTGATGGCGAGCCCCATCCGATATACCGGGCGGTGTCGACCGACGGAATCCATTTCACCTCGGCCACATTGGCCTTCACCGCTGAGGCCATCACCGATCCCACCGTGACGCGACTAGCCAATGGTTCGTGGCTGATGGCGTTGATGCAGAACGGACATGTGTTGCTCGCCGGAAGTGACGACGGTCTCGTGTTTGACGAACTCATGTCAATCGATCTCTTTGGTATCCCCGAGCTACTCACCCTACCGAACGGCACGGTACGTCTTGTCGCCTCAACAGCGCTCGACTCCAGGGACGGTGGCATCACGTGGGTTGAAGTCTCCACAGACCCGATCCCGGGTGGAGGTGCCGATCCGTCCTTCGTGCAGCTAGACGACGGGGGATACGCCTTCTTCTTCAAAGAGTTCGATCGTTAACCGGAAGTATCGCGGCACCGCCTAGGTTGGACCCCCCCCCGGAACCCGTCACAGAGGCACATGATGATGAAGCCACTTGAAGCTCTCGAATCCGCCGGACAATCGGTCTGGGTGGACTACATCAGGCGGGACTTCACCCGCAGTGGTGATCTTGCTTCCCTCATCACCGACGGCGTGCGGGGTGTAACCAGTAATCCGTCCATCTTCGAGCAGGCGATTGGGGGGAGTGCGGAGTACGATGACGCTCTCCGGAAACTCCTCGATGCCAACATCGACTACACACCTACCGAGCTTTTCGAGGCAATTGCAGTTGTCGACATCCAGGAGGCGGCCGACGTGCTCCGATCGGTCTACGACAACTCGGGTGGAGCCGACGGTTTTGTCAGTCTAGAAGTCTCGCCGGCCCTGGCGCACGACGCCGAGGGGACAATTCGCGACGCGCGCCGTTTGTGGGCAGAAGTGGATCGCCCCAACCTGATGATCAAGGTGCCTGCAACTGAGTCGGGCATCTCCGCTGTCGAGGAACTCATCGCCGAGGGGATCAATGTCAATGTGACCCTCATGTTCTCGATGCGGCATTACGAGGATGTAGCTCAGGCCTACATGCGCGGTCTTCGACGGACGACCGATCCGTCCCGAGTTGCCTCTGTCGCCTCCTTCTTTGTGAGCCGGGTGGATTCTGTTGTAGATCGGGCCTTAGACGCGATAGGTACCGAAGAAGCGATGGCGCTGCGCGGCAAGATTGCGGTGGCTAATTCGACGCTCGCGTACCGCCGCTACCAGGAGATCTTCGAGAGCAGAAAGTTTGCTGATGTTGAAGGTGCTCGGCCACAGCGCGCTCTATGGGCGTCGACAAGCACCAAGGATCCCGGCTACAGCGATGTGAAATACATCGAGGAACTAGTCGGGAGCAATACCGTCAACACGATCCCACCTGCCACGCTCAATGCCTTCATGGCTCACGGTGAGGTGCACGCTGACGCGGTCACCCGACAGGTCGAAGAAGCCGCGCAGGTGATCGCAGCTCTTGATGGCCTCGGGATCGACTTCGATGCCCTCACCGACCAACTCCAGATCGATGGGATCGCCTCATTCACCAAGGCGTTCGAGACCATGCTCGAGACCATTGACGGCAAGTCAAAGCGACTCCTCGCCACCTCGGTCGATCGTCAGGCGCTGTCGCTCGGCGAGTACTCGGCTGTAGTGGAGGCGACCGTCGAGCAATGGACCGCAGAAGAGCTCGTAACTCGGATGTGGGAGAAGGACCACACGGTTTGGGTCGATGACCACCAACCGGAGATCACCGACCGGCTCGGCTGGCTCACGCTGCCCCGAGTCATGCACAAACATCTAGAAGACATTCACTGGTTTGTCGATCAGATCAAGGCCGATGGGATCACCCAAGTCGCCCTACTCGGGATGGGTGGGTCGAGTCTGGCTCCCGAAGTGTTCAGGCGGACGCTCGGAGTCGCCGACGGGTATCCCGATCTCACTGTTCTCGACAGCACTCATCCGGCGGCGGTCGAGGCGGTCGCCGCTGCAATCGATCCGACCACGACTCTGTTCATCGTTGCCTCCAAATCGGGGGCGACGATCGAACCGCTCTCTTTCTTCAAGTTCTTCTGGACCAGAGTCGCCGCTGCGGTTGCCGACCCCGGCCTTCATTTCGCTGCAATCACCGATCCCGGCACTGCCCTCGTCAATCTTGCTGCCGAACGCGGCTTTCGCAAAATTTTCGAGACGACTCCGGACGTCGGGGGGCGTTACTCGGCCTTGACGCACTTCGGTCTCGTTCCGGCGGCGCTCATCGGCGCCGACCTTGATCTGCTCCTCGATCAGGCGATGCGGATGGCCGAATTCGCGGCACTTCCCGCCGATGAGAATCCTGGAGTCCGTCTCGGGGCGACCCTCGGTCGGATCGCCCAGGCGGGTCGTGACAAGGCCACGTTCTTAACGTCGGCGTCGTTTGCGGCGCTCCCGGGCTGGTTGGAACAACTCGTTGCCGAGAGTACCGGTAAGGAAGGAACGGGGATTGTGCCGATCGCCGGAGAGCAGATCGGCTCGCCGGACGTCTACGGCGAAGACCGGGTGTTCGTGTATCTCGCCGTTGCGAGCGACGACGACGCAGAACAATTGGTCGGTCTCGACGCTCTCGAGGCAGCGGGTCATCCCGTGGTACGGATCGTCGTCGATCGACTCGAAGACCTGTCGTCCGAGATGTTCCGGGCCGAGGTTGGGATCGCCACAGCTAGTGCCGCGCTTCATATTCACCCGTTCAATCAACCCAACGTCCAGCTCGCCAAGGAACTTACCAACAAGGCAATGTCGGGCACCCTCGACATCGGCTACATCCCCGAGACGGACGCCGAGGATGCCGAGGCACTGGCTGCCGCGGTAGGACCATTCCTCGAGCGACTCGGCGAAGGTGACTTCTTCGCTGTTCAGGCCTTCATCGCCCAGACCCCGGAGACCGAGGCCGCATTACAACGGATCAGGCACGCTGTGCGGGACAGGTTCCGGGTGGCGACGACGCTCGGGTTCGGTCCCCGCTTCCTCCATTCGACCGGGCAACTCCACAAGGGCGGTACCAATACGGGCGTGTTCCTCCAAATCGTCGATCACTTCTCCCCGCAGATCGAAGTACCGACCACCGACTATACGTTCGGGACCCTCATTGCCGCTCAGGCTGACGGTGACTACACGGCTCTTGTCGATACCGGGCGACGCGTGGTACGGGTGCGCCTCGGTGATGACGTGGCAGTTGGTCTCGTCAATCTCGAAGGCGCTATCGGCGCCCGACAGAAAGGGTCTGAACATGGATATAGAAATAGTCGGACTCGGCAAGATGAGCGGGACATGGCCGATAATTCTTGACGTTGTATGTGAACCCGGGGAGACAAACAATGGAACGGGCGCGATCGATTCTCATCCTGGCAATAGTCCTGGAACTGGCAACGGCGGCATGCGCCGCAGATGCCGAAAGTGGCCCCGAAGCAACTGAAGCCAGCACCGTCGTCACAGCTACGGCAGCAACCTCGCCCGAGGCACCGATCGAGGCACCGCCTGGGACTCCAACCGGGTCGACCCTAGGACCAGGGAACGCGCCGACAGCCACCCTCGATCCCGGGGCGGCCGGGACCTTCGACTTCGACTACCTTAGGTTGGGTGCTGGGGCCAGCTTTGTTCCCCTCGACGATCCCGTGATGGTTCCTGCCACGGAAGTCGATTGGCTCCGACCCGACAGCATCATCCTCGGGGTAGTCCATCCGAGCGGCGCGATCCATGCCTTCCCGGCCGACATGTTGGCTTATCACCACATCGCTAACACGACTATCGCCGGTGAGCCCTATCTAGTGACCTACTGAGTGGTGTGCTCTTCCGGGGTCAGTTTCGACCCCGTCGTGAACGGAACGGCGTACACCTTCGACGTGGCCGGCCTCTATAAGGGCCTGTTCGTCATGAGTGATCGGTTGACCGGGTCGATATGGACGCACTACGACGGAACAGTCCTGGAGGGCCCTCTGGCCAATACCGGGACCCGTCTCAGCATCCAACCGCTCGTACACACACTGTGGGCCGATTGGCTGGAGCAGTATCCGGATTCGCTGGTGACTGAGCGGGTTCCTGAGTTTCTCGACAGATATCCGCAAATCGAGCCGGGCCAGCGTGGCCTCTCGGGTAACTTCATGGAAACGTTGCGTTCGCTCGACGATCGGCTTCCAGAGAATGAACTGGTGATCGGAGTCGACAACAATGGATCCGCCATCGCCTACGTGCTGAGCGATCTGCCCACCGGACCGGCAGCATTGGCAATCGAGCTTGGCGGGCTGGATATCGTCGTCTTTGCCGACGCATCACTCAGTTTCGGGCTCGCATACTCGGCGGTTGTCGACGGCGAGACTCTCGAATTCGATGTGGTCGACGGTCGGTACGTCGATGCCACCGATTCTGTGTGGGATCAGACCGGGGCAGCCGTGAGCGGACCGCTTGCCGGGACGCAGCTGGAGTACGTGACTTCGTTCGTGACCGAGTGGTATGGATGGGCTGCATATCACGCGGATACGGCAATCGGGTAGTAGCCCCGCGCTACACCCCAGGGGTAAAGACCCCCGAGAAAGAGATCTTCTCGATCAGGCTTCCGTCATCGGCGGCAGCGCTGATGGCGGCTTGAACTTCTCGGTAGGCGGTTCCAACCGGCAGATCGATCGTGCTCGACAGCGCAAAGACCGAAAAGACGTAGGTGTGGGGGCCACCGGGGCAAGGTCCGTCGTATCCGATTGTCTTGAAGGCAGAGCCGCCGGGTGTTGCTTCGCCGGGTGCTGCGCAGGGAGCGAACTCATTCTCTCCCTGTCTGGTCCCGTCGGGGAGTTCAGCATCGCCGGGTACGTCCTCCGCGAAGCCGGTGGAGTCGGGCGGGATGTTCCACACCACCCAGTGCAGAAAGTTCTCTGCGTCGGGGTCGGTGACCGTGAGTGCCAGCGATCCGGCTCCGGCCGGGACTCCGGTCCAGTTGATCTTGGGGGAGATGTTGTCACCCTCACACGAGTATCGGATGTCGATGTCACCACCATCCTCGAAGGCGGGGCTCCTAATGGTGAATTCGAGAGCCGCGGCGCTCGTTTCCGGCGGTCCGATCGTCGTCGTGCCTTGGGAAGATGTGGTTGCAGCAGCCGTCTCTGACGTTTCGGTGACGGTGGTGTCGTCTCCGCAGGCGACCACAGCCAGAATCACTGCCAGCACAGCGGTGGCGAGTCACATGAGGCTCCTCTTGTCGACGCCGTGACAGCCTATCAACTTAGCCTTCCATCGCCGGAGGCAAAGGACGGGCCCTCACTCGAAATCCCGATCCGGACTCGGTTAGAAGTTATCCAGTTAGCGTCTGCAACGTGACCACCGTCCGCCAACCACTCACGATTGGAGTCTGAAAGTTCAGCGATGGCTCCTCGGGGTCGTTGCTGGCGGGTTCCTCATTAGAGGCCTGGTGCTCTCCTTCGTCAACGATCCCGGCCACGACCGTCGATAGGAACGTCGACGCGGGGCAGTCAGCGTGTTGTCAACGGCTATGGCTGGCATGAGTGCTCCTCCCCCCCCGGTCTGATGGCTCAGCAACTCAAACCGACTGGTGTTCGGTCTTGTTCCTCGGTGCCGATCTCGTATCACCGCTGCTTCGATCGGCTGATGGGGAGGATCCAATGCCGGCTGCCGACACTGTCGCGCCGACCATCGCAACCCATACCACCGACGCCGCACCGAGATGTGCCAGGACGAGACCGGACCAGGTGACTTTCGTTAACACGTGGGAGGTACCGAGCCCGACGTTCAGGGTATACGCTCCGAGTGCTATCCATACGGCCCACTGCTCGAGACCGGGACGTTGATCGCGGCGGGTACGCATTGCCAGCCAGCCCAGGAAGATGAACCCGCCGCCGGCAGCGACGCGGTGAAAGAAGTGGAGGGCGACATATCGGTTCGACAGATTGGGGAACAGTTCGTTCGACACAAGGGGCCACCCCGGAATATAGATATTGTGTACGAGGGACCCCAGCACCAGCACGGTGAACGCGACCAAGGCCCCAAGACCAAACCTATACATCCATGCCCGATCTTGCTGCACTCCAACGGTCTCAGTCGTGGCGACAACGACCACCGTCAGGAGGGCCGCGACGGTCATAGAGATCACCAGATGCAGCGTCACTAGGTCGGCATCCAGATTTCCCACTACCACTTGCCGTCCAACCCACGCCTGAACGCCGATGACGAGAACACCAGAGATGGCCGTCCAGGCAATCCATCGCTTGGCGCGGCGCCAGGCGACGACGGCGGTGGCTACGGCGAGGATGCCGACGAGTCCCGCCAGCCATCGGTGGGACCATTCAACGATCATGTGAAAATCTGCTCGGGGAAGGATTCCCCCCAGCAGCCCGTCCTGGCACAGCGGCCACCGGTCAGCACACCCGAAGCCACTACCGCTACCCCTGGTAAATCCACCGACGGCAACGAGGATCAGGGTAAGTGCCACCGTCCAGCGGCTGAGATTGCGGGTCGTCACAGGGGAAGAGTAGGCAGGGTTGTGAGGGGGGATTGCTAACTGCTAACTGCTAATTGCTGATTGTCGATTGCTGGCTGCGAGCCCGGATGCAGTCTCCAGTCTCCAGTAGAAGCCGGTCTTCGGTTTAGCTCTTCTGGCTAGCGACTGGCAACTTAGAAATACTGTCCCGGCATTGGACGTTCGTCGGCTTCGACATCGGCGATGACCATCGCTCGCTTGTGTCGGTCTGCTGGTTCATTGTTGCGGCAGCGATTCCGTCAAAATAGCCCTCGGGCCAACCCACCAGTTCGGCTTGGACGACCTGCAGCTCAGACCGTGTTGGCGAGGTCTTCTCGAAGGTGACCGGGAGGTAGACGAGTTCGACCTTGAGATTCTCAGAGAGGCGCCCGCCGAGTTGGTGCGCGTCCGCCCGTAGATTCCGCGAAATCGCGCGCAGCCTGCGCCGTCGCATTGAGTGGTCCTTGCTTTGTCGAGCATGAACTTTTCCATTGCGGCCAGCCTGATGAGCTTCTGCGGCTCGTGAATCTGGCCCTCGATCGGATCAGTTTGTTGAGGGTCGGTGCGTTGATCTGTGTACATGGTCGTCGTGACCCCCTCGATGACTTCAACACCAGGGGTGCTGGCGGCCGTCGTGGTCTGCCACCAGTCCAACTATCGGCGTTTTCTCTCGATGGCGATTTGGGCTACTCGATCGAGGGCCTGATCACCCCGGAGGTAGATAAGCTCGATCGGTCCGTAATCAACGGCTGCGCGGACGAGCCCACCGAGGCGCCAGTACATGTTCTTTCCAGGGCAGGTAGTGCTTGCCCAATCGCGGTGTCCACCGATCATCGCAGCAGGTACTGAGAACGTCTGCATGGCCCACGCTACGAGGCGTGACATTCCAGCCAGTTGTGCCTTGCTCGGATTCTGCCGGTCGAAGTTGCCCTCGAAACAGGCGAGAAGGTGCCCGGTGGGGTCGTAACCGGTGAAGGTGTCCCCAATGGCATCGGTCGGTCGGCCCTCATACACGTTGCCGTTGCGGTCGATCATGAAGTGGTAGGCGAGGTCAGGCCATCCATGCGACATGTGCCAATCCCGATGCCGCCGAATGAGCGTCGGGGCTCGCCTGTTGTCGGTGATCAGGGCTGCAGTGTGGTGGATGGTGATTCGTTCAAGTCGGTGGTTTCGGAACTCACCCTGTTGTCGGGAACTCCAGCCTTCGCGCCCTATCACCTGCAGCATCTCAGATCGCGATGGCGCCGGCGCGCCTGGTCGAGTGGATGTCGTCTTCAACGAAGTGGACCTGAAGGGGGGTCGCACGGCGATGGTCGTCGAAGGCGTTGAAGTGGTGACAGATCCTAGAGCCCTTCTGGTTGCGACCACCAGAGATCCCAGCCCGACCGAGCTGGCTAGGAGGGTAAGTAGTCGGCGGCGTGACACTTCCACAGTGCCAAGCTACCGACCTGTTGACGCATCCGACGGTCGATTCGACGACACCTGGGTGTTGTTGAGTCCAGCACCGAGTAGAAACAGAGTGTTGATACCTCAGATGAACGAGGCAAACAGAGCCGACAGCAGTGTGATCAGTAGATAGGTTCGCTGGATCGACCTGGCAGCGTCGGTCATCGGACGATCCTACCCACACACCGGTTACCAACTCCGGATAGGCTCAATCGGGGATGAGCTTTCTCAACGCCTTTGGTGTACTGGGCCGGATTCTCGCCGCGGTCGCCCTCGCCTGTATTGGCGCCGCGATCCTGTTCACCGGTACCGCTCGTATAGTTCTGCTCTCGATTGTGTTGACGCTGGGTGTCACGGGTCTGGTGTTCGTTGGTGTCGGGTCTCGGTTGGGTCGCGTATCCAGCCTCGACGGGAGATTGCGGGCTACCGGGATTTCAGGCACGGCCACGATCACCTCGCTCGGTGAGATCGGGGTCACAGTGAACGGAAGCCCCGTGATCGAATTCGGCCTCGAGGTGGATTCGACGGCGCATGCTCCCTTCTCCACCACGATTCGCCAACGCGCGCCGCGACCTTTTACGGGAGCGTTCCTTCCCGGAGCAATCGTTGCGGTTCGGGTGAACCCGACCGATCGCGAACACCTGGCCATCGACTGGGAATCCTATTCCACCGTTCAACCCTCTTCGGAATCTCTGGCAACTCCGGCAGTGGCGGTGTCGCCCAGCGGGCGTGTCCGTGACGCCGAGGATCTTCTGAGAACGGGGAGGCATGCGACGGCAGTCGTTACCTCGATGGAGTATGCCGGCGACATGTCTGAGTTGGGCTTGGTCGAAATCGGTGCTACCGGCGATGACGATCGATTGTTCGTAATCGGCCTTGAGGTGAAACAGGCCCGACTGGATCCCTACGAAGTTCGGGTGTCCCACTGGGTCCCGGAGCGTCTTCTGGGGCGAGTGGGCCCGAGGACGCGTGTTGATGTGGTGGTGGACCGTGACGACAGCCACTCAGTAGCCATCGATTGGAATTCGCTGCGGTGTTAGGTCGGCGCCTGTCAGCGCCTGCCGCGGTTAGCAATTAGCGACTAGCAACTAGCCAAGGGACTCAGCAGTTTCTATTCGCTTTCCGCTTATTGCCTATTGCTCAACTCCCACCAGCACAGTCTTCAGCTTCGGCCAGAACCCGTAGAGCGTTCTCACCCAGAACCTTGCGGATATCGGGCTCGGTCCAGCCCCTTCTCAGTAGTTCCTCGGTAATCGCCGGATAGCACGACACGTCCTCGAGTCCGACAGGGAGTTGGTCGACGCCGTCGAAATCTCCGCCAATTCCGACGTGGTCGACTCCGCCGCGGCTGCTGATGTGCTCGATGTGGTCCACCACATCGAGCACCGACCCGTTGTCGACGCCATGTCCGACCTCCAACTCAGCGGTGGCAGCGGCATAGCCAGTCTCATCGTCGGGGGCGAACTGTTTTCGAAGCGTTCTCATCTCCTCGAACATGTCCACGGCAGCAAGGGCGCTCTCCCGTACCAAGAACGGCGGCACGAAGGTGACCATGATGACACCACCTCGGGCTGCCACCATCTCGATCACGTCGTCCGGAACGTTGCGGGGGTGGGGGGCAATGGAGTAAGCAGAAGAGTGGGAGGCGATCACCGGTGCGCGGCTCTCTTCCACCGCCTGTCGCATGGTGTCGGCCGATACGTGTGAGATGTCCACCAGTAGACCGATCCGGTTCATCTCTTTGACGATGGCGCGCCCAAAGCTGGTAAGTCCGCCGTGGCGAGATTCGTCGGTGGCCGAGTCGGCCCAGTCGATCGTGTCGGAGTGAGTGAGAGTCATATACCGGACGCCCCGCTGATATAGGTCGAAAAGCACAGCAGGGTCGTCTTCGATGGAGTGTCCGCCTTCGGCTCCCATGATCCCCGCAAAGCGCCCGGTATCTCTGATCTCCACCGCCGCTCTTGAAGTCGCAGCCAGTGCAGTCAACTCTGGAGCCAATTCGGTCATCTCCAACACTAGATCTATCTGGCGATGAACCTCAAGCAGAGGTCGGCGTACCCAAGCCGGGACATAGACAGACCAGAACTGGACGCCTATCCCTCCGGCGAGTAGCCGAGGGAAATCGGTGTGATAGTCCGTTAGGTGTTGGCGAGGGTCGGCGCGATCGAGCGAGCGATCGGCTTTGGTGCGAATTGCCCAAGGCAGGTCGTTGTGCCCATCGACGACCGGAAGAGAGGCGTGGATTCGTGTTGCCTTCCCCGCAGCAGTTGCTTCGGTCGGAATCATCACTGCAGGATGCTACGACACATGCCCAGTTCCGACCACTGTGGGGCCCCCGACGGCGCTGGGATCCGAATTCGCTCCGACTCCTAATCCGCGAGAACCGGGACAACAACGAGTTTCACATCGTGCGTGGTCAAAATCTCGGTTCCGACCGTCGCAGTATCTGGTCCAGCCGCTGCTTCATACCGAAGCGATGTCAGTCCTGACCCAGTGACGATCAGCTCGATCGTGATCTAGCTTGCGCTGGAAAATCCGAGAGACTCGCCCGGGTAAGTGACGGCCAGGATGACATTCGCTTTGTCTGCCACCAGGATGTCGATGGTGGTCGGGGCGGCCAAAACGGAAAGCCGATCTGCCAGCGGTGCGGTGTCCTGGGCGTCCCACATTGGTCGCTGGGTTTTCGGACCCACCGACCTTCGGCGGTGAAGACGTACTCCAAATCGGAGCCGACTGTGTTATTCGAGTATGCACTGGATTCGTCATAGACACGCCCCGCGACGCGAATGAGTGTCCCGCCAGTCAAACTGATGGAGGTGGCGAACTCGTATCGAGTCCCGACGGTAGCGATCGCCCTCGACAAGAGCTCCGCAGCATCTCCGATCGTCGTTGGCGCAGCACCGGTGACCGCCGTAACCGTTGCAGCAACGACCGTAGTGACGGGTGTCAAATCTGGAGCGTCGGTCTGCGCCGACGGTGAATCAGAACACGCCTACATCACCGGAACTACCACCGGCAGCAAGGTGGCGGCCCCCCGGGAGAGGAACCGCCACCTTCCGGCACTAGCGGGACTAGATGTCTTCGTCGTCGTGGCCCGAGTTGTTGTTCAGCAGGCTCCCAGGAAACGACCCCGACGCTGCATACATCTACCCCATCAACAGGCGTAGATCAGTATCTGCCAGCCGACGCCGTCGAATGGCGCCTCGAATCCGACACCGTCGAGGACAGTGCGCCCCTCCCAGTCGACTGGAAACGGCTGTGTGTACGCGAGTCCACCACACGAGTCACAGCCGAAGTTCATCGACCGGATCGCCTCCACCCGAACTGCCAGAATTCCGGCCGGGATCGAATCGGGTGCAGCGGTCGGCGCCGGCTCAAGAGCCGCCATGGCGATCGCACTTTCGACGTCGGCGGCAAAGCGGGCGACCGAATCCGCACCGTTGGTCAGGCAGTCGAGCATGAACGCGATCATTGAAGGGTCATCGGAAAGCATTCGAGTCGCCCCCTGAAGCGAGGCGACTCGACTCTGCAGGTCGGAGAGCACACCCAGCACCGCCGTCTCCAGCTCCGGTGATAGACCGGCGGAAATCTGTGACACGACCAATGCAGCATCGAGCGCGTCGATAGCCGATGAAGCGCTCCCCGAAACAGTGGCGGCGACTTCATCGTAGCTCGCGTTGAAAAGGTCTGCCGCTGCCCGGATCTCGGTATCGAGTTCGGCCACCGATTGAAAAAAACCCGCCAGGGCATCCGCCGCCGTATCCGAGGCGGTGGTGGACGTTGATGATGGCGGGGTAGCCGGGGCAGAAGTCGGCACCGAGGTGGAAGGCGCAACGGGAGCACCTGTCGTGCCGACGGGGAGGGTCGTAGGCGAATCGGTCGCAGGCTGTGACGAAGATCCCACCGCGCCACCGTCGCCGCAGGCCGACACACACAGGATTGAAACCAAGATGATCGCAAGAACAGATCGGGAACGCACGATTTACCTCCCCGAGAACGCCCTCAGTATTTCGCCGTCACCGAGCATTGTACAGGGTCGAATGGCGGCGGTTGTGAGTCACCCTCGATCAAGAACCGAAGCGAATCTGCATCGAGGTCCCGAACCCACACGCCCTGCAAACCATCAACGTTCCCCACGAAGGCGAACGCAGACGAATCGGTGCCCACGGCTGCCACGCCTGGGCGTATTGGTCGAAGAACGGCAGCAGATCGCGCACAAAGGACTCGGTCGGAACAAAAGATACCCCGGGAATGATCTCGTCGTCGCGCCAGGCCCGAGTTCCGATCCGTCGTCGTGATATCGATGGTCAGGTCACGTTCCAGGGCGCTCCCAACCAACTTGTTCATACCCGCAAGAACTCCCCACAATCGATTCCATTCCGAACCCCGTGCACCTGACAGATTACGCTGCCAGTCCCTGATGCAGACGAATCCGTCCCAGCCTTCCAAATCTCTAGCCCGCGACCTCGGACTATATGCCGTATTCACGGTGTCCCTCGGAGCAATGATCGGAAGCGGCATCTTTGTACTACCCGGCCTGGCCACCAAGGTGGCGGGCCCAGCCGTCATCGCCGCCTACTTCCTGGCCGGCCTGGTCGTCTTGCCGGCCGCCCTGAGCCAATCGGAGATGGCCACGGCCATGCCTCACGCGGGTGGGAGCTATCTATACGTCGACAGAGCGATGGGCCCGCTGATGGGTACGATCGCAGGCTTTGGGACCTGGTTCGCAATGGTTTTCAAGGCGGCTTTCGCTCTGGTCGGCCTTGGTGCCTACCTCCAGTTCTTTGTTCACGACATACCCATCCGCCCAATTGCGTTGGGTATCGGAGCAGGCTTGATCCTGCTCAACATTGCCGGCATCAAGGAGTCCGGAAAGGTTCAAGCCCTGTTGGTGACATTTGCCTTGGGGGTGCTCGCTTTCTTCGTCGCAGATGGGATCACCTTGGTGGACAGCAACAACTACCGACCATTTCTCGGCGAGGGCACCTTGGGGCTACTGGAAGCTGCCGGTCTCGTGTTCGTTGCGTACGCCGGAGTCACCAACGTCGCCAGCGTCGCAGAAGAAGTGAAACGGCCCAGCCGTAATCTTCCACTGGGGATCCTCATCTCAATCTCGGTGATGATGTTCCTGTATCCGTTGATCGTGCTGGTCATGGTAGGGACGACACCCGTGGCGGATCTGACGTCATCGTTGACCCCGATGTCCACTTCAGCCAAGGCTTTCATGGGCAGCATCGGCCCCAAGATCATCGGAGCGACGGCCGTGCTGGCTCTGATAAGCATGGCAAATGCCGGCTTGTTGGCTTCGTCGCGCTACCCGTTTGCGATGGCACGCAACCGCCTGGCACCACGAAAGCTGACCACCATCGGGAGCCGATCAGGCACACCTGTGGTCTCGATCGCGGTGACTGGCGCCGCGCTGCTCGCACTCATTGCCTTCGTCCCGCTCTTCGAGTTGGCAAAACTCGCCAGCGCATTCCAACTTCTTGTGTTGTCGTTGGTGAACCTGGCGGTCATCGCCTTCCGCGAGAGCAAGGTGGCGTGGTATCGCCCCAGATTTCGGTCTCCCCTCTACCCATGGGTTCAGCTCGCAGGAATCGCGGCAGCTGTCATCCTGCTCACTCAGATGGGTTGGGTGCCCATCCTCGGGTCAGTTTGCATCATCAGCGGCGGAATCGCCTGGTACCAGGTGTTCGGTCGATCTCGAGCTAGTCGAGAAAGCGCCTCCCTGGACGCGCTCCGCATCAGAGCCACAGCCCGACTGGTTGCCGAAACCAGGGCCGCGTTGAGTAGGCCCGGCAAGGGCCGCATCCTAATCCCGGTTCGAAAGGACATCTCGAGTTCTCGCCTCCGAGCCCTGGTGAGCATGGCCGGCATCATTGTACGGCCCGGAAGGCGGATCGATGTGATGAGATTCGAGCAGATTCCTGCTCAATTGAGCCTGTCGATGGCAGCGCCCATGACCGAAGACGAACTCGTCTTCGAACAAGGGGCCCGCGACATCGCGGTCGACCTCGGTATCAAAGTCCAGGTCGACAAGGTACTCGGTCACGACCGTCGTCGTGCCCTCACCAACTATGTGACAGAAAACGGAATCGACCTGGTGCTGGCCGACATGCCTGAAGCCAATCGACCGGGACGGCTCTTCGGAGGTGAACTGCGCTGGTTGCGAGACCACCTCTCCTGTGACGCCGCCTTCCTTCGAAATAGAGCCGTGGGAGAAATGCAATCCATCGTCATGATGGGAGCAGGTGGCCCCTACGACGCCTTGAAGGTCGACCTCGCAGATCGTCTCGCTACGGCATCTGGAGGAAACGTCCGGTTCGTCCACGTTGTTGTCGGAGAGGCCACCAACCTCCAGGTAGACGGCATAAGGGAATATCACCAGGAACTGGTGGCGCTCTGTCGGACAGATGCAACCAGTTCAGTAGTCCGCTCCGATGACATAGTCGAGGCATTGGGAACAATCGCCCAGGATGCCGATTTGGTGATACTGGGAGCCTCTTTACGCCGCTTCCCCATCTTTACCGACCTAGCCGACAGGATCGCAGAGAGGGTCGACTCCAGCGTTCTACTGGCGTCGGCGAAAGACACGGCCCGCCGCTCATTCCTCGGCCGACTGTTGGAGAGGTTCATCTACTGAGGTGGACGGCACTCGCTCCCGACTGCCCACCGTCGACAGAACCCCGCAACCCAGATGAGACTCCTAAGCCGCACCGCCACCGATGCACAGAGAGAGAATTACCACAGAGATGGCGATGATGAGCCCGGCGGCGATGATCGCGGACCGGCGACGGTAAGGGCTGTCCGAGTCCACAATCCCGATCCCATCGGAGCCGGGTGCCCGCTTGGCGACCTTGTCCAAGATGCGGCCGATTTCATCGGCCTCCGCAGGAGATATTCCCCTACTGGCTTTCCTACTCGGATCGGAACCCGTGTCGTTTCCCACCATCGTTCCTCATTCGGTTGAGGCCACAATACCCGGTAAGACTGAGGGCACGCGGGTAACTCAACGCCACCGCGTCTGAGCGGCCATGGCGAGAAATTAGGCAACAACCAAATCTGCACTGCTCTGCTTCGTATCGGAGCCCAGCCTATGTGCGCCGCCGACGTAAGTAGCCCTCGGAGCGCCATCTGTTCACAGGGCTGTTGTGTGATCGGCCCGTATAAGTCTGGGACTTGACGCGATGACCTACAGATTCGCCTTGATCGTCACTGCCAAACGTCGTATCCTGGGTTTATGAGTAGTCGATTCGTCAATCTCTCTCTCCTTCTCATGTAGGCGAGCGCCACATTCCGGCACTCGCCAAGCCTCTTGCGCCCACCGGCGTCGGGAGGTTTTTCTCATTGTCAAACCCGATAACAATCAAAGGACCACACCATGGCCAGCTTTACGAAGAACGGCACCCAGCAACGAAGTCCAATGCCATTCGCCCAGTACAGGCCCTTCGCGCCCGTCGGCCTGACCGACCGCACGTGGCCCGACCGGGTGATCACAACGGCTCCCCTGTGGTGTTCTGTCGATTTGCGCGACGGGAACCAGGCGCTCATCGATCCGATGGACATCTCTCGCAAGCGGCGATTCTTCGAGCTCCTGATTTCGATGGGATTCAAAGAGATCGAGGTTGGATTTCCAGCGGCTAGCCAGCCCGATTTCGATTTCATCCGCGAGATAATCACCGACGATGCCATCCCCGACGACGTCACTATTCAGGTACTGACCCAGGCCCGTCCCGAACTGATCGCACGTACTTACGAATCTCTCTTGGGAGTCCGATCGGCAATCGTGCACCTCTACAACTCGACCTCAGAGTTGCAGCGGCGGGTGGTGTTCGGGCTCGACCGCGATGGGATTATTGAGATCGCCGTCAAAGGCGCCAAGAACTGCCTTGCCGAGACCGACAAGCTAGCGACTCTATCCCCTGGTTCTACCATTCGCTACGAGTACTCCCCCGAGTCTTTTACGGGTACCGAGTTGCCGTTCGCAGTAGAGATCTGTCAGAGAATCATGGACGTTTGGGAGCCCACCGTCGACAATCCTGTGGTCTTGAATCTCCCAGCTACCGTGGAGATGGCTACTCCCAATGTCTTTGCCGACCAGATCGAGTACTTCGGTCGGCACATTCACGATCGTCGGTCCGTAGTGCTCTCGCTTCATCCCCACAATGACCGCGGTTCGGCTGTCGCGGCTGCAGAGCTCGGGTTGATGGCCGGTGCCGATCGAATCGAAGGAACCCTCTTCGGCAATGGCGAACGCACCGGCAATGTTGATCTCGTGAGCCTCGCTTTGAACCTGTTCAGTCAGGGCATCGATCCTGAGATCGACATCAGCCATATCGACAATATCCGTCGCACCGTCGAGTTCTGTAATCAACTTCCGGTTCATCCCCGTCACCCCTACGTGGGGGACCTCGTATTCACGGCCTTCTCGGGGAGCCATCAAGACGCCATCAAGAAGGGTTTCGAGGCGCTGCCTGTGGACTCCACATTGTTCGAAGTGCCCTACCTTCCCATCGACCCCAAACACGTCGGACGCTCCTACGAGGCCGTCATCAGGGTCAATAGCCAATCCGGAAAAGGAGGCGTGTCTTACATCATGAAGTACGAATATGGCTTCGATCTTCCACGGAGACTCCAGATCGAGTTCAGTCGCGTCATCCAGGGGATCACAGACGGATCCGGGCGCGAAATTCTTCCCGAGGAGATCTGGAAAACGTTCAACGAGACGTACTTGGCGTCGACGCGGCCGCTGGCATACGTCGGGCATCGAGAGCACTACGACTCGACACAGTCCCAGGAATATGAGCTGACGGCAGTCGTCAACGTCGAGGGCTCAGAGCGCGAGATGCTCGGCCGCGGCAACGGTCCGCTTTCGGCCTTCAAGCATGCCCTCGAACACGGCATCGACACGGAGGCGACTCTCGTCGACTATCAGGAGCACGCCATCGGCACCGGTGTCGATGCCACCGCCGCCGCCTATGTCGAGCTCGAGATGCCTGACAAAACGGTCGTCTGGGGCGTCGGCCTCGACCCCAACATCGCCACCGCGTCAATGAAGGCACTCATCAGCGCACTCAACCGGGGAGCTCCCAAGTAACCACAGGGCTTCTCGGTGACATTGTCCCGTCTGGCTTCTGCGGCCGGTTGAAGGTCGGAAACCGCTCGACATCCTGCCGGGCTGGACGAGACCTCTGCGGAATTGCTGGAGGCGACCGATATGCCGACGAGAATTGAGGCGACTGCCCCAAGGCCACGACTGTGCCGGCGAGCGGAGCGGCTCGCCGACCCGGCGGCAAAAATCACATAGAAGAATGTCGACAGGAGCGACTCTTTCCTAGAGGACTGCCGACAAGTTTCGTTCGCGACCTACCCTGTCGGCCGCGCATGAGATCGATTCCCGCCGTCGCCCTTGGCTCCCTGCTACTCGTTGCGGCGGCGTGCTCCGACTCAGAATCCGTCGTCACTACCTCAACAACGGTCGCATCGTCTACGACTGCCACCACCGAGGCCACCACAACCACAGAACCAGCATCCACCACCACCGAGGCCACCACAACCACAGAACCAGCATC
>PVBE012398969.1_pt1 | contig 31058 bp, 24 predicted proteins | sample 1631181 | NCBI WGS metagenome assembly PVBE01 (sample SAMN08397723, study PRJNA350692) | Marine metagenome, whole genome shotgun sequencing project. | isolation source: water | place: Pacific Ocean | collected 2012-04
GGTCAATAGTGCCTGGCAAATGTCGCCTTCCTCCTCTTCCTCAGACAGCCTCAAGTTGCCGAGGGGGGTCAGTTTTCAGTTGCCGCTAACACCGTCATAGTCAACTCCCTTTGATGTCAAAGGCCAACCATAGTTTTCGCCCGGCAACAGCAGGTTTACTTCATCACCACCACGAGGTCCCATCTCAGAACCCCACAATTCACCCGTTAGAGAATTGAACTCTAGGCCTTGTGGGCTTCGATGACCATAGGTCCATATCGTCTGCAGCGGCTCGGATACGCCGGGTGCAGCTTCGTCGGGATCTCCTTGTTTGACTACATAGGGATTGTCTGGCGGTACGCTCCCATCATCATTGATGCGATGGATCTTTCCGTATGGCAGGCTCAGGTCCTGAATCCCCTCGTAGTTACTACCACCCTTCATCCCTACACTGATGAATACATGTCCCTGATCGTCTAAAGCAATACGCCCTCCTGCGCCTATTTCTGGCGATGATGTATAGGTATTTTTGGCGGCTCGCCATATGGTTTCCACATCAGTCCACTTACCTTCCTTGATTCGTGCTCGGTCCAGCCGGTTCATTGAGACGGGCAAGAGGGACCTGCTGGATTTTGTTCGGTCACCGTAGTGTAGATACACCCAGCCATTGGTTTCATAGTCCGGGTGTAAGGCCACATCCAGCAGCCATCCTAATCCCATCTCTATATCACCAAGCTTTATCACGTCGCCGTAGGCTTTTGGCGTCCCCTCTATTAGTGCTGACTGCACCCCCTGGGGCGAGATTACTGACAGCCCCCTTTTCTTCTCTGTTAGCAAGAAAGCACCATCATGCATGGGGGCGATGGAAAAGGGCAGAGGATCCAAGTCAGTAGCAAAGGCCTCAATCCGGAAATTGTGTTGTTCGCTTCCGATGGTTTCGGTGGGAATGATGATTTCAGAGCTGATCTTGAGGTCATCCATGTCGAAATTCATACGTTTCTCTGCAACCAACATCGCCAGACTGGATAGCTGACCTTCATTCATTGCTTGCGACCAGGGCGGCATGCCGCTTGATGGGAACCCGTCGGCAATGCTTCGCTCGATCTCAGCTATTGAGTCGCCATGTTTGAGATCAATACCTACAAGCGCGGTGCCCTGGGGTGTACCTTCCAGGTCTTCCCCATGGCAGATGGCACAACTCTTACGATACTCGACAAAAAAAGGATCTTCCCGTTCGGGTAGATAACGGTACCCAACCATCGGTATACCGATCAGGAGAGATACGATGGCCAACACAATCAGCCATTTTCGCAGCTTGACGTTCATCTTCACTGATGCCTCGCCATTGCCAACGACCACGGAGCCAGTGCGAATATGGTCAGCGATGAGAGACAGATACCCGCTCGAAACACAATGAACACCGCTGGGGTATCCGACTCAAATAGCCCGCCCTCTCGCAGCACATAGAAGTAAGCCAACGCATAGAGTATCCATATGAGCACGAATACACCGATCTGCCCTGAACTCAGGATTCGGTTCTTTGCCACGGAATGGATAAAGTAGATAGCGCCGACTGCTATCATTCCAGTGGCAAACCAAACATTGGCAACAGCGAATGATACCGGAGCTAATTTCGTAGCAATCATCATTATGACTATGCCCGGGTAGACAAGAAGGCCGAGCATGGTGAAGCTAAGGCGATCGCCATAGAGCGCGTATAGGGCCTGCGTGGTGGCCAGAAATGCAATGATTGTCGACAACTGAACCAGCGCAACCAATGTCCAGAGCGTAAGCTCTGCAACCGGTACTGTCTTAACATAGTCGATGATGAACAGCTTGATGGTTTCAACAAATACAATAAAGCCGTCCACCAGTGGGGCAGAGAACCAGAAACTGATTGCGATCACCAGGATGCCAGCGGTCATGCCAAAGGTACCAACGCCGAGCTTAACGCCGGCAATCCACGCCGTTGTCAATGGGCGGGTCGCATCGAACGTACTCACGTAGGCGCTCCCTGGGAGCATGCGAATGCCGTAATTTGGTGTTCCCATTATGAGAGGAATGTGGACCACGGTCGCAGTCACTACACCCCAGAGTATTTGGGAGTCGAGCAGGTTGCTGAGAAACCAGAGCATCGGTATGGTCACTGCCGCCACCAGACTCCAGACAATGGCGGGCAGTCCGTGACCGTTGATCTCAGACCACAGTTGCGCTTGCTTGGCCGAAGTCGTTGGGCACTCTGTTTGGTATAGCTCAGTGAGCCAGCCAGCGTCAGTCTGCTGGGCACTGGAATCTCTCAATGGCCAAAAATCGAAGCCATGGTCTCCATATCTCTGTCTTTCTACTCCTGCAAGTGTAAGCACGACAGCCGCTACGGAAACCGACAGGAGTATCAGATAATCCTGCTGTGAGAATGAAAATGACCACTGCCATTGGCTCCTGGTATCTTCTGATAGCGTATGCTGGTTGAAATGAAGTGTGTAGTAGAATAGTGCGCTGATGCAGCCCCAGACTGCGACCCACCCGATCAGTTGACCGATACCTTTCTTGTCTGTCCACCAGGCAGTAGCAATCGTCATCAAAGTAATGGGAACCATCAGCAGTGTGGCCGATATCGTTAAGGCCGACATCCCGTATGCAAGATCTACTATCAATATGGGTATGAGATACAGCGCCGTACAGAAAACGGTACGGTAAGTCATTGGAATTATCACCTGCAGCCAGGTTGATACTGGTCGCGAAAAACCCAGATAATGAGGAAACCCGGGACGACCATCTTGAGGACCGCCCACACCGAGACCCAAGAATGCTCCCAGTGCTATGATGGCAAAGGTAACTCCTCTCAGGGCGTCGAGATCGGCTTCAGTGACTGCCTCGCGCGTCTCATAAACGGTACTGGCAACCAGAACAAATGCAAGTACGATGCCCAGTCGAGACAGGAACCCCCATCGAGTCAGCATCCATGATTCCCAGAGGATCGCTGTGGCTGCACTTGTCATAGCGGTGCCTCGACAATTTGGGTGTTGCGCCCAACACGCGCGATAAATATTTCCAGCAACGTGGCATCGCGAGACTGCACCAGTTCACCGCCTGTTGCAGCAACAGCAGCGCTGAACTGTTCGACAGTGGTTTCGTGGATAACATCCCATGAACGTCCGCTGCCTTCCAGTGAGAGAGAGCCCTCGATTTCCGGCTCAGGATCCTGGTGATCCGAGAACCGTACACTACTGCGCTGAAAACGCTGCTTGACCCTATCCAGTTCTCCATCCAATACCACGCTGCCTGCATTGATCATGGTGATATGGTCAGACATCCTTTCGACTTCTTCTAACAGATGAGAGGAGAAGACAACTGTTCTGCCATCATCACTGACCGTTCGGACTATGGCGTCAAGAATATCCGCACGTACCAGTGCGTCCAGACCGGTGGATGGTTCATCCAGTATCAGCAACCGAGGGCGATGGGCAACTGCTGCCACCAAACCCACCTGTGCACGCATCCCCTTCGATAGATTCTTGACTTGAATTGAGGTGTCCAAATTAAACGTCTTGAGCAATTCATCTGCATAGTCATTGTCCCATTTCGGATAATAGGCCTGGGTATATCGCATCAACTGCTCAATGCTCATCCACTCCGGTAGATCTCGTTCTTCCGATAGATAGCCAATGTGTCCCAATACCTCCACTGGATGATGCACGGGGTCCAGACCAAAGATGCGTACCGACCCGGACCTGGCACGCAAGAGTCCGAGAAGATGTTTGATAAGGGTTGTCTTGCCTGCACCATTGACACCAACCAGACCATAGACGAGGCCCTCCCTTGCACTGTAATTTACGTGATCCAGGGCGAGAGTGTTGCCGAACTGTCGACATAGATCGTCGACCTCAACTATGTTTACTGACATGGTTTTCCCCCTCGATGTCTTCTGCTAACCTGATGCTTGTCTAAACGTTCTGCCTTCGCCTGGAGACCGTGAACAGAGATTGAGCCATATTTTCATCCAAAAGTCATGATCGCATCGTTAACCATAAATGAAAACCGCGCACTGATCACCCTAAGGCTGCTTATTGCTCTTTCCGTCATTCTATCCTTGTCTGCTCTCCCCCCCCTCAGATTTATCGGTCCGGGTTGCACACTAGTGTAATCGTTAGAGAACAGAGACCATTGGGCCAGCGGTTTACTGCAGCGAGCCATTCAGATATCATTTTAACACTAGGTCACTGCTCTGGTGTGAAATGTACGGCTATTTCGAGATACAGTCCAGAATCGGCATCACTAAGCATATGGGAGGGTTGACGGCTACCAGGAGATTACTGGAAAGGTGTCATATCGACGACACAAAATGTGTACTGGTTGTCGGGTCCGGAAGTGGTGTATCCGCAATCAAAATAGCTCAGTTGACCCAGAGCAGGGTCGTTGGCATCGATCTATCTGATGCGATGATAAAATGTGCGAAAGAACAACTTGCCAGTGACATAGAGTTCATTGTTGGGGATGCAGAGGACATTCAATTCCCGGACAATACGTTTGATGCCGTTCTCAGCGAATCGGTTACCGCCTTCACCGACAGGGAAAAATCCCTGCCGGAATATTCCAGGGTTCTGAAACGCGGTGGCTATCTCGGATTGAACGAAGTGACCTGGCTGGTGTCGCCAACGGCAGAGATTATCAAATATGCGCTGACCGTAACGGAGGGTTTGAATCCAACCGATCAAGACGGCTGGGTTGCGTCGATGCAAAGAGCTGGCTTTACCGAACTCAGCGTCGAGGCAGGTCCCTTGAAGAAATTTGAGCAATTTATCGGTGAACTGAGGATGAATGGGCCGCAGATACCCAAAGTCTTTTCCAGTTTTTTCTCCGCCTACCTGTCGGACAGGGAATACCGCAAATCAATCCATCATCTGGCCCGCGCTTCTTTGAAAATGCCGAGAGGATTCCTGCAGGCGTTCGGCTGTGGTCTCTACGTCGGCAAGAAGGAATAGAGTCCTCTTTCTCTCTGCGGTCCCTCGGCGCTTCTGTGATCTGCTTGGGTGTAAACACTAAGTAGTGATAAAGTCCTTGATGCATTATGCTGCCCACACCAAAGCATCCGCCGGTTGATATCTGCACCTGTCAATTCCGGCAAGTCGTCCACCAGGTATTGAATCCAGTCACCGATCATCTATGGGAGTTTTCTGATTATGAGTTTGATCGCAGAGCGTATGCAGACACTGGGTACGGAGAACGCCTTCACGCTGGGTGACAACATTGCCGAATGTGAGGCGATGGGCATAAAGGTCATCCGGTTTAACCTGGGAGAACCGGACTTCGATACCGCTGAACACATCTGCGCATGTGCCTCTGAGAACCTGGCCCACGGTAACACCCATTACTGTCCGCCCCATGGCATCCCCGCCCTGCGCAGTGCAGTGGCAAAGGTCGTCTCGGCGACCCGTGGCATCGAGATCGACCCGGAGTTGGTCTGCGTTACCCCCGGTGCCAAACCGCCGATCGGCTACAGCGTGCAAACCTACGTCAACCCGGGAGATGAGGTCATCTACCCCAGTCCGGGATTCCCGATCTATGAATCCTGGATCACCTACATGGGGGGTACGCCGGTCCCTCTTCACCTCGAGGAGAGCAGAGGCTTCAGCTTCACCGCGGCCGACCTCGAAGAGCTGATCACACCACGCACAAAACTCATCTTCATAAACTCACCTTCCAACCCCACCGGTGGTGTCCTCGCCAGACAGGATCTTGAAGAAATCGCCGCGGTTATCAGGGAGAAGGGTCGAGACGACATCCGCGTCTACTCGGACGAAGTGTACGAGGACATCATCTTCGATGGTCACGACCATGTCAGTATCGCTTCCATGCCGGGCATGGCGGAGAAGACCGTGTTAGTCAGCGGTCACTCCAAGAGTTTTGCCATGACCGGATGGCGGCTTGGCTTTGCCATTCTGCCAACACGAGCAGAACACGATGCCTTCAAGAACCTGAACATAAACGCCATCTCCTGTACGCCTCCCTTCATCCAGGATGCTGGGCGTGAGGCCTATGAGAATCCCATGACCAAGGTGATCATTGCCGAAATGGTCAGTGAATTTCAGAAACGAAGGGATTATGCCGTACCGGCCCTGAATGCCATCGACGGCATAACCTGCGCCAATCCCAAGGGTGCCTTTTACGTTTTCCCCAACATTGAGGGAGTCTGCCGCAACATCGGTGTCCTGGACGCTTATGATGGGCTTGCCGCTGACATCCGCTCGAAGTCCAGTCCCTCCAAGCTGTTCCAGATGTTCCTCCTGTATCGATTTGGCGTGGCGACCATGGATCGTAAGTCCTTTGGAGAGATCGACGCCGATGGCAAGCACTTCCTTAGACTGTCGACCGCTACCGACCTGCAATCGATCCAGGACGGTATCGGCCTGATCGCGAGGGCCGGCGCCGACAGGGAGGGCTTCGAGACGTTCATAAGCGAAGGCCAGCACCTATCCTGACAGGCACAACCACCAAGAGACAGAACGCATGCGAATAACGATTATCGGCGCTGGCGTGGTGGGCTGTAGCATCGCACTGGCACTGCGTCGTCTCGGCATGGACGTGACCGTGGTCGACAAGCTCGGTGCCGTCGGCCATGGCTCTACATCCGCATCCTGTGCCATCGTTCGTCGTTACTATTCTGAGCCGGGCATGATCGCTCTCGCCAACGAAGGAGCGCATGTCTGGGCTGACTGGGAGAACTTCCTGGGTCCCATCGACGACGACAAGATCGTATTCCCAAGGCCGGGCATGCTGTTCATCCCACCCGAGATCGATGCTGAAGTTCGCGCCATTGTCGCCGAAATGCACAGACTGAACATCAAGGTGAGCATTCTCGATGTTGAAGAAGTCAGGGAGCGGTTTTCCTATCTGGATACGTCGTCTAATTTCCCGCCGTTGCCGCCTGATCACGAAGCCTTTTTCGAGTCGAGGGGCAGGGAAATAGAAGGGGCGGTGTTTGAAGAAGATGCCGGTTACGTCGTTTCACCGGGACTGGCGACCCAGAATCTTCGCGATGCAGGAGAACGGGATGGTGTGCACTTTCAGCTCAACCGAGAGGTCCAAAGAATCGATAAACGAGATGATGGAAAATTCGAACTGCGCACCGAGGACGGTGCCAGCATCGAGTCGGAAGTGCTGGTCAATGCCGCCGGTCCCCACTCATCCATCATCAATCGTCTGGCCGGAGTCAAGTTAGCCTTGACCACCCGGCCCCTGCGCCAGGAAGTTCACACCCTTCGCAATCCTCTCAGTAACGGGTCGACCGCATCACCCCTGTTGATCGTTGGCGATATGGACAGTGGCGTGTATTGGCGCCCGGAGGGTGGCGGGCGCGATATCATCGTTGGCTCTACCGAACCGGACTGTGATGCGCTGGACTGGGTCGATGACCCGGATGACTATGACGATGAGATCAGCGAGCCATACTGGCGACGCCAGAGCATGCGTCTGATGCAGCGATTTCCCGAGGTCAAACTGGGTCCGGCCCGTGGGCTCTCTGCCCTTTACGACGTAACTGTGGAGGACTGGTATCCAATCGTCGACCGCACCGATCTGCCGGGATATTACCTTTGCATCGGCACCAGTGGCTCTTCCTTTAAGACTTCGCCCGTTCTGGGTCAGTTGCTGGCAGAAGTCATCGGTGCTTGTGAAAGTGGCCGGGATGTGGATCAAAATCCCATTCAGATGAAGTTGCGTTACACAGGCTACACGGTTGACACCAGCTTTCTCTCCCGCAACCGGGGAGTGATCCAGTCGAGCGGGACCGTGATCGGTTAGGCCGCCGTCGCTTGTGCTACATTTGAGTATAGAGATCAGAAGAATAATTGAGCCATTGGGAGAGTTGACATGGAAAAAATGAAGCTGGATTTTCAGGACCGCATTGCCGTACTGAAATTCAACCACCCCGAAGTTCTGAATGCTGTCGGCGACGAGATGCTGGGGGATTTCAACGAAGCCCTGGCAGAGATCAAGAATCCAGCCAACGGTGCTCGTTGCCTGCTGATTACGGGGGAGGGTCGCGGCTTCTGCTCCGGCGCCAACCTATCCGATGAGGGGCGAGGGGAGATCAACTTGCGCAAGAGTGACGTGTTGCGCACAACCTACCACCCGTTGTTACTCGAACTGCGCGACTTGGATATTACCATCGTGACCGCCGTAAACGGTGCTGCCGCCGGCGTAGGCATGAGCTTCGCGTTGATCGGGGATATCGTCTGCGCCTCCAAGAATGCCTTCTTTCTGCAGGCATTTGCCAATATCGGCCTAGTACCCGACGGGGGCTCCACGTTTATGCTACCCCGCCTGATCGGGTGGGGGCGCGCCATGGAGCTGTCTTTGCTGGCAGAGCGGTTACCGGCGGAGAAGGCTTACGAGTGGGGCATCGTCAACAGGCTGTATGACGACACTGATAAGCTGATGGAGGGTGCCATGAAAATCGCGGAGCAACTGTCCAATGGCCCCAAATCACTGGGGTTGATTCGCAAGGCGTACTGAATACCTGGCACAACGCGTTTGAACAACAGTTGCAGCTCGAAGCAAAGCTACAGAGCGAAGCTGGCCGCACTAAGGACAACAGGGAAGGTGTGGCGGCTTTTCTGGAGAAACGTGAAGCCCATTTCACGGGAGAGTGAATGCGCTAAGCGGTCATCCCCGAGCATCGTCAATCTGTGGTACTAAGCACTGTCGTTAGTCGTTGATCAGTATCAGGGATTGACGTCACGAATACCGCGGCGGACAATCAGATATCTGTGCGCGCCTGAATTGAATTGGGGGGAATCGGTCTGGGATGACCCGTTAGATCGGGCCAGATGTGAGTCGGTTCTTTTTCAAAAATCAAGGTGCTCACTGCCTTTCCCAAGTGCCAATCACCCCGATCGATTTCCCCTTCAAGCTGTCCGGGCGACCAGCCTGCAAATCCGGTATAGATCTTGAACACCGGTTTTTTCTGATTAAACACCTTGGCGAGTGCGTCATTTCTCATAGTGAAATACACGTTATCGAACACCCGGCTGACTCCGTCCGTTTCCGGATCCTCATCGCCTTCAAAAAGCACAAGCAGTGATCCTTGTGACACCGGTCCACCGATAAATAGTGTATCCCTACTCTTTTCAAGCTCCTCGACGTCGGGAAGTGCTGAGGCGAGCGGGATCCTGGTTGGATGATTGATCATAATACCCATCGATCCGTCAGCGTCGTATTTGATCATCAGCAGCACGCTCTGTTTAAAGCGGGGATCCATCATTCCTTCATCGGCAATCAGCAGGAAACCCTCCGCTGTCTTGCTGGTCGCCGCAAAATCGTCCGCCAATGATTCGGTGCAACAGCAAAACCAGGCGACCCCGATCACCATCGATATCGACAAACATAGCCGAGCCACGCTGAGATTACTCTTCGATATGAATTTGCATAAGACGTTGCAGTGTACTCTCATACAGACGGATCGTAAAAGGAGGCCGATGGGGATGGAGGCCCGGTGCCCATACCGATACCATTGATTATTCGATGCAATCATGGCTTTATTGCTGCCACGGTATCGCCACTACTATTCAGCCATTCGAGAACTTCAGGTTATCTTCCGTGACTGCTGCTAACCCGTCAGTTGACCTTTCCTGGACTCAAAAGTCCTTCGATGTGTTAGTGATTGGCGGCGGCAATGCCGCACTCTGCGCCGCCCTCACTGCGCGCAGAGCCGGTGTAACCGTGCTGCTGCTGGAGAGCGCTGCTGAATCTTCTCGTGGCGGCAACAGCCGTTACACCCGCAACCTTCGTTATCTGCACGATGAAGCTTCCGATTACCTCACCGGGCCCTACCCCGAAGAGGAGTTCTGGGATGACCTGTTGCGGGTAACCGGCGGCGAGACCAATCGCGAATTGGCTCGCTTCACCATACGTGAATCGTCAGGCGTGGCCGGATTCATGCATCAGCAGGGCTGCAGGTTTCAGCCACCACTGCGCGGAACGTTGCAGCTATCCAGAACCAACGCGTTCTTTCTGGGTGGCGGCAAGGCCCTGGTTAACGCGTATTACCAGACCGCCCGAGATCTGGGTGTTGAGATCGCCTACGACTCACAGGTGGCAGATCTCAATATTGAAGGCGGTGAGTTTCATTCCGCTCGGGTCGTTAAGGCTGACAAGACCTACCAGATCCTGGCCAAGGCTGTGGTGGTGGCGTCAGGTGGATTCCAGGCGAACATTGCCTGGCTCAAGGAGTATTGGGGCGAGGCAGCAGACAATTTCATCATTCGTGGTACCTCCCAGAATCAAGGCCGCATGCTGCGCGTGCTGCTGGACCGGGGCGTCAAGCCGGTGGGTCAACCGAAGCAGTGTCATGCAGTGGCCGTCGATGCGCGGGCACCCAAGTTCGAAGGCGGAATCGTCACCCGCTTGGACTGCATACCCTTCGGCATAGTCGTTAACAAGAAGGCCGAGCGCTTCTACGATGAGGGTGAGGAATTCTGGCCGAAACGCTATGCCATCTGGGGCATATTGGTTGCCGAGCAGTCGGATCAGATGGCTTTTTGCATCGTCGACGCCAACGCGATGGGTCAGTTTATGCCATCGGTCTATCCGTCCATCGAAGCGGGCTCGATTCGTGAACTGGCCGTCAGACTTGAACTGGAGCCGGTCGCCTTGGAGGAGACTGTGGACCGGTTCAACCGATCCGTTCGCAAAGGGACATTCGACCCCAACAGTCTGGACGACTGCGGGACAGAGAATCTGGACCCACCCAAAAGCCATTGGGCGCTGCCCCTCGACTCGCCGCCATTTCATGGCTACCCGCTTCGACCGGGCATCACCTTCACCTATCTCGGAGTAACCGTCAATGATCGAGCCCAGGTGATCATGCAGACCGGTCAACCGGCACCGAACATCTATGCAGCGGGCGAGATCATGGCAGGCAATATCCTCGGCAAAGGCTACCTTGCCGGATTTGGCATGACCATCGGAACAGTCTTCGGTCGGATTGCAGGAAGAGAGGCTGCTGACTATGCCAAAGGATGAGGCACTGACAGAAGCTCGCAGGATCATGAGGATCTGCAACGCCTGTCGCTACTGTGAAGGTTTCTGCGCGGTCTATCCGGCAATGGAGTTACAGCAAAACTTCGCGGACCAGGACCTCACCTACCTGGCTAACCTGTGCCACAACTGTCGCGGTTGCTATTACGCATGCCAGTATGCGCCCCCGCACGAGTTCGCTGTGAACGTTCCGCAGACCTTCGCGAAGCTCAGGATTGAGAGCTATGCCCGATTTGCATGGCCCCGTTTTCTGGCGGGCCTGTTCGACAGGAACGGTTGGGCGGTTACCCTGATTTCCGCTGTTTGCGTGGTGGTCGTCCTTCTACTAACGATTCTACTGCAGGAACCCGCAGTGCTGCTCAGCAGCCACCATGGTGAAGGCTCTTTCTATGCGGTGGTCCCCTACCTGACGATGGTGGTGCCGGCAGCCCTGGTCAGCGTTTATGTGGTCGTTGCGCTTTCCATCAGCTCGGTGCGCTTCTGGCATGCAATCAACGTGCATGTCAGTCAGCCCCTGGGCGAACGAAATCGAGTGGGCCTGCGGTCTTTGGCAGTGGCCACCTGGGACTCCTTGTCGCTAACCTATCTGGGCGGTGGTGGCTATGGTTGCTACTATCCTCAGGACAGCGTATCCCATGCGCGTAGATGGTTTCACCATCTCGTGTTCTACGGTTTTATCTGCTGTTTTATCGCCACAACGATTGCCGCCATCTACGCCCACCTGTTACAGCGCAGTGCTCCCTACCCCTTCTTGAGTTGGCCGGTGCTGCTCGGCACTGGCGGCGGCGTAGCCTTGTTGGTGGGGACCGGTGGCCTACTTGGACTCAAGTGGCGCAGCGACCGGGCCCCCGACCACGCAGGCGCCCGTGGCATGGATGTGGGTTTCCTGGTACTGCTGTTTCTAACGAGCCTTACCGGTCTGTTACTGCTGGTTCTCCGAGAGACAGCCGCCATGGGAATGCTGCTGGCCGTACACCTCGGTGTGGTACTGGCTCTGTTCACCACTCTGCCCCATGGCAAGTTCGTGCACGGAATATATCGTTATGCGGCACTGATCCGCTACTCGGTTGAGCAGTCGCGCGACCCTTAGCTCGCCGGGGACAAGAGCGTCAGAAAGGAGGACTGCAGGGGATCTTTTGCCAGGAAGCGCCGGCACCACTCCTGGCCTGAAGGTGCGGTAACCACCACACCGAACAGTCGTGCATCGTTTTCCAATCCCGGCGTAAAGCCGTTTTTGTAGCCGAACTGCATCGCCTCGAGCGCAATGCGCGCTGCATATTGCCTGGCGGCCTGTAGATCGCCTGCATGTTCCACTGGCGCGGCCGGCGATTGCAGCAGTCCTTGCACTTCGTCGCTGGCAAGAATTGCTTGCAGCTCTGCCGCTTGTCGGTCAGCCATAGCATTCCAATCGGGCCGGGATACATCCCGCTGTCCCGAGATGATCTCCTCTGCCACCTGGTAGGCTCGAGCTAACGCCGTACAAGAGGGGTGAAACTCGTCGGCCAGCCCTATGGATACCGCTCCCTCTCCATCCACTGATTCACCATTGACCGCCATTTCAGCAGCCAATCGGGGACCGATCAGGCGCGGCAACCGCTGCATGCCACCATAGCCTGGCATAATGCCGAGCTTGACTTCAGGTTGACCCAGTTGCGCATTCTCGGTGACGATCCGGTAGTGGGTGCTGATTGCCAGTTCGTTGCCTCCCCCCAGTGCAAAACCGTCCACAAGCGAAACCACCGGAATGGTTAGATTCTCGAGACCCGTAAACACAGCCATATTGTCTACAGCGAGCTGTTCGATTGCCTCTGTGCTCTTGCCGATGAATACCTCGATGTCGGCCCCGGCCACGAACGACCTGCCGGCACCGCGAATGATCAAGGCGCGCACCTCTTGCCCCTCAATAGTCCCGCTAGCATCCACTTCTTTGACCATGGCCGCAAACTGGGACACCAGTTCTTCACTGAGCGCGTTCAAGGCATCCGGTCTGGTGAGGGTGACTATGGCAATCTTGCCGGCAAGTCTGATATCGATGAAACGATCATCTGCCGGATCCGCGCTGCGCAGGATTTCACCGAGATAATCCGCTTCATAGTCAGCGATCTGCCGGCCGGCCTTGTCAGCCTGCACCAGTGCCACTCCCTTCGGCTTTGTCATGCTGCCGTCCAGCATATCTTGCTGGATGCCGGGAAGCCCCTCCAGATCCACGATGTCCAGATCCTCCTGGTCCATGACAATGCGCTTCTCGGCGAGCAGTCGGACCACTTCCCCGGCCTGACTGGCGCGGTACATGTGGGAGCCCAAAATGGCCAGATCAGAGGATCCGCGAACGACGATGTAACCGGACGGCATCTCATCTGCTTCGTCATGGTCCCGGAGCACGAAGGTACTGAAGTGGAGTGTGCTCTGGTCCGCTCGCTCGACGATAAAGTCCGGACTGATGCGGGGTCCGAAAACACGCCATATGGCCCGGCCGAGGGCCCGTGCTTTCATCATGTAGTCTGACTGATAGTCGGGATTGGGCGTACCTTCGTCGGTCATTGGATCCGGCATCTCCGGGTCCAGTTGCAGCTGGTCCCGATCGATCAGTTGTGAATCCGTAATACCCATCTGTTTAAGTGCGGCAATGCCCTCCTGATCTTGGGATTGAGAGACGATGACCGCAAGCTGCGCACGCCTTTCCAGGGCAGCTTGCGCAAACTCCAGCGCGTAGCTGTCGGCACCCCAAATGAGCCCTCTTCTACCGGGCAACAGACCGATCTCTGAAAATATCTGGCTGGGACTGTTGCGTCTGAAGATGACCAGTTTCTGTCGCATCCACACCCAGCGGGCGTCCATCACCAGGCGGCGCCTGTCGTAGTAGAATGTTTCCTGGTACTCCCCTTTCAGTCCCTGGCCCGTGGCACCAAAGAATGCCAGCACACCGTCATCAGCCAGCACCGACGCAAGCAGGGGGAAGTTCCGCCCACCTGTATGCTCGAAGATCTTGTCCACTGCGCGACCATCGTTTGCCTCGTAGACGGCTTGGCGGAACGGTTCGGTACGTTGCAGCCAACTGTCGTACTCTTCATCAGCAGGAATGGTGCCGAATACGTGGGCAGGTATTTTGCTCCTGTCCACGAACGCATCGGCAATACCGCGCTGGATCAGCGACTCGACCAACGGACGGTTTGATCCCACCAGTATGACCCGTGCCCCCAGCGCTTTGCCGATCTGGGCACCCGCGAAGCTGGTTCCCTTGCCGCCCCCCATGACCAGCAGCGAGTCACCGGGAGCGACTGCCAGCCTGTCCACCACGGCTCGGTAGGCTGTACCGTAGGTGAGCAGCATGGCGGCAAGTCTTTCCGGACTGAAAGCGTTGAGGGGGGCAGGCACCGGGATGGCACGTTCCTCATCCACCAATACGAACTGCGCGTTGAAGCCGTCGTGGGTTTCGTAACCACGGATGTTGTTGCCGGTCCAGGAGTCCAGAATCACCGCGCCGCCTACTTTTACAGACGTTACCGCAGCACCGGCGTCCACCACGATACCGAGTGCATCGCTTCCCGGTATGTGCACGGTGGCACTGTCGCCCCTGCCAAAGACAGGAACAGGAAGGCCGAGCGCGGCGAAGTTGGTATTGAAATTCGGACCGGTGGCCAGTACGGCGACCAGTACTCGACTGGCATCGGCAGTCTGCAGGCGTGGCGCCGGAACCTGCTCAAACCGAACCGCCTGCGCAGGTGGACCATACTGATCGCGGTGCAGGGTAAGGGCGTACATCATCGCGGGAATCGGCTTGCCCAGTCTGGGACTTATGCCAAGCGGCCACAGATTCTCATCTTCAGCGGGTGTTGGCGTTGGGGAGCTGTTCATGGTTGCTACCTTGCAAACGTATTAAGTATCAGGAGGCCGGAGGCGCTAAGATAAGCAATCGCAGCGGGCAACGCAATGCGTCACATCACACCAGTCGATGTGATGGTTCTAACAGTCAATCTAAGGGGTAGTCCCTGATCAATCCACACGCAATGCCCTGGCTGCGTCGCTGGCAAGCGCCAGCGCGCTGAATTCGGCCAACAGGGCCTGACTTTCCAGCGTATAGGCAGGATCTGCTGTAATCGTCTCGATGTTCGCGTCCACCTCTTCCGGCAGGCGCATACCGATATTGAGGAGATGAACCCTTTTATCCTGCAACAAGTAGGAGATGGCTGCTGCCGGCAGTCGCCGCAAACGTTGCCGATCGAATCCGGGTGCCAGCTGCGATGACCAAGCGCCGAACATGCCGGCTCCCATCACCTTCATGGCCACAATACCCATGTCTGATTCATGGGCCTTCGCCACACAACTGTTGCGCAGCTCAGTCATCCTGGCAGAAAACACCTGATTGTATCCTCGTGGGATATAGCCGTAGGACAACATGCACAAATCGAACCCGCCTGATGAAATCAACGCAAGTGCCTTGTCGAAGTAGGAGTGTGCTGAGAATCCGATGAAGCGCGCCATTCCCTCGTCGCGCAACTTGACCAGCTCGGCGTGAACTTTCATGGCCTGTCGGACGCTCATCTGCTCAAGGCCGGGCGTGCCGTGGATTTGGATCACATCGAGATAGTCCGTCTGCAGTTCCTGTAGTGAACGCTCCACTGCCTTGCGCACCTTCTTTGCATCGGTAGTCTCAACCTTGGTGACCAGACAAACGCTGTTTCGTATATCCTTCAGCCCGGCGCCCATGATCCGCTCGCTTTCCATATAGTTGCCGGCTGTATCGAAATAGCGCACACCTCGGTCGAAGGCGTAACGAACCAGCTTGATACGATCATCGGTAGAAAGCGGATTGCCCCATCTCTTGGGAAGCGCAGCGCCCCCATAGCCAAGGATGGGTAGTTCCAGTCCGGTTTTGCCGAGCACGCGCATGGGCAATTTGGCGGTCAAATTCGTCTCCTTGTTCGCAGCGACCTTACCAGATGCAGCGCCTGAGCTGAACACTGCTGCAGCTGCGGCAACCTGGCTGGTTTTCTTGATGAATTCCCGTCGATCCAGTTCTTTCTTGGCCATTGGTGACTCCTGTCAGTTTGCGCATCGAGCAAAAGAATACGTGGACCTTGTACTACAGGTTAGAATTGTATTATATCAAACGTAAACATCGCAGAACCAATTGGGGAAGGAGGATGAAGAATATCAGCGTACGGTTAGTGGCGATCTGTTTTGCCGCGCTCACCACGACAACTTTCAATAGTTTTGCACAAGGCGCCGGCACGACCAACACCTTGACACTGGATGCCGGGGCGGCAAGACCCAATGCGACTGTTGGCGATGTCGCCTGGATCGCCGGACACTGGGGCGGCGAAGCCTTTGGGGGGATTGCCGAAGAAGTGTGGAGTGGACCTGCCGGCGGCAGTATGGTGGGTGCGTACCGCATGATCAGAGGCGAAAATGTGGTTTTCTATGAGCTGCAGACAATTGTGGAGCAGGACAATAGCCTGGTGTTCAGATTGAAACACTTTAATGCCGATCTTTCCGGTTGGGAGGAGAAGGAGGCAAGTGCATCCATTGAGTTCCCACTCGTCAAGATCACGCCAGATTCGGCGTACTTCGGCGGACTCACCTTCCGCAAGCTGCGGGATGGTTCCATGCGGGTGTTCCTGCGAATCAAACGGGGGTCCGGAGAAGTCGTAGAGGAGGCGTTCCATTACCAGCCTTGGGACCGTTGGCAGAACAGATAAATGTTGTCCCCGATGTAATAGTTGTGCCAATATTGAAGGGGCATATATCCAGCAGTGGACGCCTAAGATTATGATCCGATCAAGACACAGAGATGAGGAAATAGCACCATTCGAAGATCTTGAAATTCTACTCTTTCCTTTATCAGGCGCCACTAGTCTCATCTACCTACTGTTGACCGCTCTGTTTTCATTCTTAATAGTGATCACCGGCACGCTGCATGAATCCGGATTGCCCATTTTCCTGTTTCCCATCTGGGTCGTGTCCCTGTGCGGTATCGTGAAGTATGGATTCGTGATTCTGGAGTACAGTGCACGTGGCAGACGACGGGTACCCAATTTCTCGGGGGAAATGCTTCTCGTTAACTTCGATGCGGCTAGCTTGCTCAAGGAGATGTTGCTTCTGTTCATCCTGATCAGTCCGGTGCTTATCTTCAAGGACATCGTTGTTCAAGTAGCTTCGATCATAGTCGTCTTACTGATCTTACCGGGAGTCTTCTATTACATCGGTGTGGAGAACAGCTTCTACAATGCCGTGAACCCGGTCAAACTCTTTCACTTCATCAAGCTTACCGGGTTAAACACGGTTACAGTCAAACTGGCAGTCATCGAGATTGCACTTAGCACCCTCCTGTTTGTCGGTGTTCAGAACATGCTGGGTGCACCGGCCCTTAATCTGTTCCTCGGAACCTGCATCATCATCTACCTGATTCTGCTGCTGTTCCGATGCATCGGCGTGCTGCTCCATTCGAGAAGAGAGGAGTTGGGCTTGCCGGTCGAATACAGTCCGGAACAGGAGGAGTTGGAGCGACAAAGCCAGGTGGACTCAAAGCGCAGTGACGTGGTATTCGACCTGCATCGACTCAGTCAACGTGGCAATACAAAACCAGCCTGGGAGATGCTTGAAGCTGAACTCATAAAGGACAATTACGAGTCGGAAGCAGAATACTTTCACGCTATCTCCGAGTGGGATCATCCCATGTTGCTGTTCAAGATGGCACAGGGTTATATTGACAGACTGCTGAAGCGCAACAACACCAACACAGCTTGGCAAGTTTTTGAACACTGCCACAGCAGATCCGACGGTAAGTTCCAGCTCAAAAGCGGTAAATCGGTGATGGATTTGTGTCAGCACGCCTACAGCAGGGACCACAAAAAGCTGGCCGTGGAACAATTGGGTCATTTTGAGATAGATTTCCCGAAGCACCCGCGTTTGAAGGATGCTCTTTATCTTGCGGCGCAGATTTGCTGTGCAGATCTGGACGATTTCGAACAGGCACGCAGCCATCTGGGAACTATCGAAAAGAGATTTCCCAACGCCCCTCAAGAAGAACGTTATAAGACGCTCAACGATCTCCTGGTCACGTGAATTCTATCTATACGGATGGATGACGCATTTCCTAGCGTGGAACGGGAATGATTGAGGAGGGTGGGAACTGCGCAGAGATGTGAATATTATATCACGATAACTGCCAAAACTGCAGACTACCATTTTCCTGCGATTTCCGGAAAATACGCGATTCCTCAAGACTGTTTATTCTATGCACTGCCTCTGCCTGGGCGCAGTGCTGGATAATTGAGCAAGATCCACCATCGGAGGGGAACTGCATGCCATCCACACAGATGCAAAAGTCCGAGCCGAAACGTGGTCTGCTGCAGAAGCTGCAAGATAGTCCCCAACTCCCTGCCCTGATTGAGAACCTGGAACCTCCCGTTCTGCACAAGCTGATCCAGCAGATTGGCCTCGGAGATTCCGGGGACATCATCGCTCTCGCCACAACGGATCAGCTCAAGGAAATTCTGGAGATCGAACTCTGGCAAAACCAGAAGCCGGGAGCTGCAGAAACTCTGGACAGCGATCAATTCCTTTCCTGGCTGGCAGTATGGAACGAGATTGGCAGCAACTTTACGGCCACAAAGCTGTTCGAATTGGGTGATGATTTTCTGGTGTTGTGCCTGGCCAAAGTGATCATGGTGGCCGAAAGGTTCGTATCAGGCTTTTCTGAGGCCGAAGTGGACTTTGACAATCTCGGCATCACCAATACAGATCTGGACCCGTGGGAAGCGATCAATGCGGGAGCGGATCTGCCGGATTACAGTCAGGACTTTGGCGATTTCGGAGTTATGGGCAAGGATATCGATCATTGGGATACGATTGTCTCGTCCCTCAACAGCCTGTGGCAAGAGCAGCCGGACTATTTGCTACACGTGCTACGCAGGTGCTGTTTCGAACGTTCCATACTCAGTGAAGATACGTCTGAAAACGATTCAGCTAAGGTGCTGCATCAGGACATGGCTCAGGTAAGAGAGAGCAAGAGGGAGAAGCAAGGCTTCGTTACGCCTCTGAATGCGTCCATATTCCTGATGCATGCAAAGAGCGGCGAATTGGAAGAGCTTTGTAATCAGACCGAATATGACCTGAACACCCAGAGGCAGTTCAAGCTGGCCGAGGAAACTGAGCCCGTGGAGAATCAGCAGTTGCTGGGCCACCAGGGCGACCAGGATGTAGCTGAATCCACCGAGGAAGATCTCCTGGAGCTTAAGAAGCTTGAGTCCGTTCTGGTGGATGCTGACATCATCAGTCAGTCCAAAGCGCCGTTACTGCTGCAACCACCCCGGCCGGCATCCTCGTCCAACACGTCATCTCTTCAGACTGCCTTAAATACGCTGGCGGAGGAAAACCCGGAAGCACTGTCGGCACGCCTAAACGAACTGATGTATATGTCGAATATTCTCATGACGGGCGCTGAATTTAAAGGTGGACGATTCCTGGAAACGGAAGCGGCTAAAGCGGTGATGGCAACCTGTAATCTTGGCATGGAGTATCTTGTAGCCAGACAGCAAACAGAAGAAGACGACACGGATCTGTACCGGAAGCATCTTGAAAAGGAGCCCGGACTCATACAGGCGTTTCAGGTCGGCTTCAATCTCATCAACCGGTTGCCGATGCGAAGTGCCAGCAAAACTACAGAGGCCCTGACGTCTAACGAGGCGGATCGTGTTCTAAGCCACAGTTCCATGATCAGATCCGATATCGATCAGGTCCTGGCTGATGGCGGCCTGACCAAGAAAGTTGAACAGGGAATGCTGGCCGAGGCAAAGGAAATCATTGACCTGCTCTTCATGGTGTTCGATCCCAATGACTGCAACTGCCTTACGGCACTGGTGGATGGTTTTCCCTGTTTCCCCATGACCCTTGATCATCCTGATAAGAAGCCGCTCAAGGCTGATGCATCGATGCGCTATATACGGTCCCTGAATGATCTTTCCGCAATAGATCGATTCCTGAATAACTTGATTCTGAGTGTATAGATTAACTCGACCAAAGCCGCCTACTCGCAGCCGAGAGTCTTGGTGACGCACAGCGTTGGGCTGAACCCGCGCAGACTATACTCCTGATCGTGATGTCGCTATGCTTGTGGATCACAAGCAGATAGTAGGACGGTTTTTGGACACACCATCTAGCCAGACTCCTGCCGGTGGATCGACGCTCGATAAGCTGAAGATCCTTAGAAGCCGAAATTTCGGTTTACTCTGGGTCGGCGGTCTGGTTGCCATGCTTGGCGATGGCTTTACGCTGGTAGCATTCCCCTGGCTGGTTATACAACTGAGCGATAGTGCCCTTGCCCTCGGAGCTGTTCTAGCGGTAAGGACGGTACCACGCGCCATTTTCATTTTGGTGGGCGGCGCAATCACGGACCGCTTCTCACCCCTATTAGTTATCCTCTCGACAAGGCTGATCTATCTGATTCTGATGGCTCTGCTTGCGGTGCTGGTGCTGTCCGGCACCATCGAGCTATGGATGGTGTTCCTGTTCTCATTGCTGACCGGCACGGTCGGGGCGTTTGCCTATCCGGCCCACAGCGCAATCCTGCCGCAGCTGGTAAGTCAGCAGGAATTACCGTTGGCCAATTCGATTATGGGCGGTATCGGTCAGATCTGTCTTCTGGTAGGACCGGCAATGGCTGGCCTCTTTATCGTATGGCTGAGTGGCGGAGATAGTGGTTTGAATCCTGCCACCGAGTTGCAGGCGCTCGGATACATATTCGCTTTGGATGCATGCTCACTTCTTATCGCATCCACCTTCACGCTGCTGATTCGCATCGATGCGGATCACGACATACGCAGCGATCAGGAAGATAGCCTGCTCGGATCGATCAAAGCAGGTGCCGTTTATCTATTCCAAGATGGTGGACTTTTTCGCTACACGCTTTATATGGGCGCGATTATGTTTCTGGCGTTCGGTGCCATCACCGTGGGTATCCCCCTGCTCGCGCACCAACACCTTCCCGAAGGCGCGGCGGCATATGGATTGCTGATGTCTGCTGTCAGTGGGGGTATGTTGCTCGGCATCGTACTGGCCGGATTGCTGCCCCATCCTCACCCAAGATACCTGGGTTCGATGATATTCATCCTCGATGTGGTATTCGGGCCCATGTTCATTCTTTTGGGCTGGATCGACACGACCGTGCAGGGGATGATCATCCTGTTTTCCTTCGGGGTTGTCCTGGGCTATATGGGGATCCTGCTAATGACCTGGATTCAGCAGCGTATACCCCAGCAGATGCTGGGACGCATGATGAGTATGACCATGTTTGCCACGGTGGGGGTGGCCCCATTGTCCGGTGTATTGTCTGGTTACCTGATAGAACTCGCCGGCCTGCGCTATCTGTTTACAATCTCAGGTAGTCTGATCGGCCTGGTTGCCGTCCTCTGCCTGTTAAGTCCCAAAATGCGCGCCATGGGGTTGCCACCGGATAGACAGCTGGATCCAGCCCGGATTACCCCGTCCGGCCCGGATGATCTGTCGGTGACATCACAGTAATGCCAATTCTATCTCTGAGACATTTCGGAACAGATCGGGTAAATTCCCCCTAACCCTTGCTTCGGATAAAATCCATGGCGTCTCCTCCAATTCAAAGAGCGAAAAGCATTGTCCTGATGGTGTTCGGTGGCCGCCCCATCTGGATGAATCTACTGATGCTGTTCTGTGGCTACATGACGTTCTTCTACCTGCCGTGGGACCTGTTCGTAAAACCGGTGGCCGAAGATCAGGAGGTGTGGTTTGGTATATTGTTTACAGGATGGGCAGCGAAGGCTGCTGAACCGGCACATTGGGCTGTTTACGCTGCCGGCACCTATGGTTTCTGGAAGATGCGTCCCTGGATGTGGCCCTGGGCATCTCTCTACGTTGCACAGATAGCGTTCAGCATGTTCGTCTGGCAGTTGCTGGATGAGCGCGCCAGTGGTTTACTCGGTGGGGCGATCTCTGCCACGCCCTTTATCGTGCTAACGGTTATGCTCTGGCTGGCACGCGCCCGTTTCCGAGAGCCCACCGACGATATCCCCGAGGATGCGGAACCCGAGAGCGATCCCACAGACACTTGATGCCATTAGTTCCCGCTTTGGGCCCAGTTCGCTTGATTATTCCTGCACACTCACAGTAACTGCGGCGATGGCGACCAGAACCCGATCGCCACTCCCATCCGAGTCCACCAGCATGCCGCCCGATTGAGTCTGAACTGAAACTGTACCTACGGGAAGGTCTTTCGCTACAGCTTCCGTGTCCACTCCCTCGGGCTTGGGGGAAGCGATAATGACCTCGACCAGTAGCTGATCCAGGCTCTTGAGTCCGATATGTTTCAAGAAGAGCATATTATTGTTCTGGATCGCATCTTTTACCGCCCGCCGCGCCGCAGTGGTATCGTCAGCACCATGAAGGTCTGCTCCCATGCCTGTCTGCATAATGTATTGCTTCTTTGCCATCTGCTTATCCTTGGTAAGAAAAGGGATCCCACCGGCGTCCGTCAGTCGCCACGACGCAACTTGGTACCGGCGCCATAGTAGCGTTGTGCCCAGATGCCGTCACTCGCTTCACCTGCAACCGGCATACGCCAACTGCGAACCACCGACGACCCCAACCTGACCCGATACAACCCGCGAGCCTGATCGATGGTATCTTGGATATACGCCTCAGCGCCCTGTGGCGGAACATAACGCTCCGCGATGCGTCGATAGCGATCCCGCCACAAGTCATCTTCGCCCAGATCGTGCATCAACTCCGCTGCCCCATCGATAACCACCTTGCGATAGGGCAGTGATTGCTCATCGATGCAAAGCGACACCCTCGGATCACGACGCAGGCACCCGAACCACTCGGACTCCTTACGCGGCGTAAACCAGATCGCATCCTCCTCCCAGATATACCAGATGGGGGTAACCAACGGACTCCCATCCTCCCGAATGGTGGCGATATGCAGCAGAATGCCTCCTTCGGCGAGAAACACCTGCTGTTCGCTGATGGTCATTCTGGGCATTGATCTGTTCTCCCCGTCCCTCAGTTAGCGTCAAGATGCCGATCACTCCCAAAGGATCATCTACTTCGACGCCCTGACTGTCGGAGGAAGCTAGCATATCTTGGCACAGAACCAAATGGTAATGACTTCTGTGCGCTCAATGCTGCAGAGGTCGTGCGTGGATCTGTTCGTGTCTGGACGTCCCTGAGACATGGGGTGGGGGTGTTGCTTACGCTACTTGCCTTGTGCCCTCCATGGCACAAGACACCTGGATCACGGTTCCGCCATCCATGGCTCCACCGCGCTCCGAAGGCACTCCAGCAACACCCCCACCCCATGTCTCAACCAACTGCTAGCATGGTGGTTACCGGTGGATCGCATGGCACTTCTGTCTGCCAAACAACCGAGACTGACGCTACCAAGAGTCCAGATCAAGGGACCTAACGTAAGCGTTCTTATTCGTTCAAGCGCAATACTCTGTGGTGCTTGGCAGAAGGGGCTGGAGTGTCGTGCGCGACCCCGGAATTATGGGGAAAGATCACTTAAATGCATAAACACAACACGCCGAGAATCTAGACAGAATTAGGTAAACTGTCCCCATAATTTCCAAAGTGAGGGTAGCTGGGAGAGTCGCAAGCCGCGGAGGAAAGGATCGCAGTCGCGCACGACCCCCGGCCCCTTCTGCGAACAGACTTGCTCAAAACAAAAGTGTCAGTGGCCCGAAGTGAGTATTTCGTATACGGATTGATTCCCACCAACCCCTTTTCCAGCAAAAACAACTATACTTCGTGGCTTCATGTTTGCTGGGAAATATGGTCGAGGGAAACGCAATGGGTCTGAAGATGATCGTTATGGTGAAACAGGTGCCCGACACCCACAATATTACCGGTGAAGCCATGAAAGCGGACGGCACGGTGAATCGGGCCAGGCTGCCTGCGATTATCAATCCTGAAGACCTGAATGCGTTGGAGGAGGCGATCAGGATCAAGGAGCGGATTGGCGGGCACATCACTGCTATTACCATGGGTCCCCAGAAGGCGGTACAGGTGTTGAAGGAGTGTCTTTATCGTGGTGCTGACGACGTGATCCTGATATCCGATCGCAAATTCGCTGGTGCCGATACGCTGGCGACCGCTTATACGCTGAAATTCGCCGTGGACAAGATCGGCAGTTTCGATCTCATTCTGTGTGGTCGCCAGGCGATCGATGGGGATACCGCCCAGGTCGGTCCGCAGGTTGCAGAAAAGCTGGGGATCAATCAGATCACCAGCCTGCTGGAAGTCGTGGAGATCGACGAAGAAGAGATCACCGCCAAGCACGCCATTACCGACGGCTACGAATTGGTGAAGAGCAAAATGCCGCTGCTGTTGACGGTAACTTCGGAGGCGAATGAGCCACGCTCACCGAGCGCGAAACTGGTGATGGCCTACAAGAATATCGATCAAGAAGTGAACGGTGACTCATATGAAGAAGCCTATATGCAAGCGGATGATTCAAGTTTAATCGACCGCATCACCGAGTGGAACGCTGATTCGATAGGTGTCGATTCGACTATCTGTGGCCTGCAAGGCTCGCCCACGAAAGTGAAAAAAATCGAGAACGTTGTCCTCGCGGTAAACGATATACAGCAGATCCCTGCCACGGAAGCCGGCATCACCGACTTGATGCACGAGCTTATGGACGACCACATCATCTGATGTTGCTGGATAGAAGTCACAGGGATGATTCAAGTATCCAGTTCAATTGAAGGTGGCACATGAGCGACAAAAAGCAGGTGATGGTCTTCATCGAGCAGAGCGAGAAGAAGATCGGTGCCGTGAGTCTGGAATTGATCTGCGAGGCGGGAAGGCTAGCAAAAAAGCTGTCTGCCGAGGTGGTGGGTGTTGCTCTTGGCTATGGTATAGGCGAAGAGCTTGCTGCCCTCGGTCATTACGGCTGTAAGACCGTTTACTACGTGGAGGATGAACGGCTATCCCATTTTACCTCCAATCCTTATGCCAAAAGCGTGGTCAGTATAATCAGAAAACAGCAGCCGGAGATCGTCCTCTTCGGTGCCACCACGACCGGCCGTGATATGGCCCCTCGGATTGCATCGGCCTTGAAATGCGGCTTGACCGCTGATTGCACGGAACTGCAGATCGGGGAATACAAGAGCAAAGGTGAGCTCTTTGAAAACGCCTTCCTGCAGATGAGACCTGCTTTCGGTGGCAACATCATGGCGACCATCGTATCGCCGGAGAGCTTTCCGAGTATGGCGACCGTCCGGCCGGGGGTGATGCAGTTGGATACTCCCGACGCGTCCCGGACAGCTGAAGTGCTGGTGGAGGAATCCGATCTTTCCGACGAGGACTTCTTGACGGAGGTGATAGAGGTGGTTCGCAGGGAAAAAACGGTCAATCTCAGCGTCGCCCAGATTATCGTTGCAGCCGGTGCAGGGGCAGCGGATCCGGAGACCCTTGCGCTGGTGAGGAAACTGGCCGTTACCATCGGCGCTGAGTTGGCGGCCTCACGCCCCCTTGTGGATGCAGGCTTACTTTCCCATGATCATCAGGTCGGACAGACCGGCACCACGGTACGGCCGAATCTTTATATCGCCTGTGGCATTTCCGGTCAGATTCAACACCGCGCCGGCATGGTGGAGTCGCAACGCATCATTGCCATAAACAGTGATCCTGATGCACCCATCTTCCGAATCGCACACTACGGTATTGTCGGTGATCTGAACGCCGTCATCCCCAAGATGATTGCAGCGTACAAGGAAAAAGCATAGGAGTCATAACGCCGTGACGAATTACTACCAGGATAACACCGACATTCAGTTCCAGCTCAAGAAGCGGGACTTGACCCGAGTGGTCTCGTTAGTTGAAGACGACTTTTCGGATGGAAAGAAATATCCCCATGCACCTAAAGATCTGGACGATGCACTCGACAATTATGAGCGTGTGCTGGAGATCGTGGGAGAGATATCGGGAGACTTTGTCGCGCCACGGGCCCGCGATGTGGACGCAACCGGAGCGCAGTACGCCGACGGTGAAGTGACTTACCCGAAAGGCTTGCAGGAAGCCATCGAACGCATCAACAAGGCTGATCTGTCCGGTTTCGTTCTGCAGAGGAAATACGGCGGCCTCAACATGCCTTACACGGTATTTTCTGCGGTGATCGAGATATTCGCTCGTGCAGACGCGTCATTGCCGCTGATTATCAGTTTGCAGGCTCTTGCAGCCACCATAGAAAAGTTCGGCTCCGATGAGCAGAAGGATCGCATTCTGCCAAGGTTCGTATCCGGTGAAATAGTGGGATCCATGGCCTTGACGGAACCTGATTCAGGGTCAGATCTTCAATCCATCATGCTGAAAGCAAGTCAGCGCAGCGACGGTAAGTGGCAATTGAACGGCGTAAAGCGATTCATAACCAGTGGCTGCGAACAACTGTCTCTGGTGATGGCCCGCTCCGAAGAGGGTTCCAGCGGAGGCAGGGGTATTTCACTATTCATCTATGAACGAGATCAGGACATGCGCATTCGTCGCATCGAGAGCAAACTCGGCATCAAGGGGTCTCCCACCTGCGAACTGCAATTCAACAATGCGCAAGCGGAACTCCTGGGCAAGCGCAGAATGGGTTTGGTGAAATACACCATGTACCTGATGAACTCAGCCAGGCTGGCCATCGCCGCTCAAGCGGTGGGTATTGCCGAGGCAGCTTACCGGGAAGCTAATTCCTACGCCAGAGATCGAAATCAATTCAAGAAGTCCATCCAGGATATCCCGGCAGTATACGAGATGCTGACCAATATGCGCGTCAACATCGAAGCTGCCCGCTGCCTTTTGTACGAGACCTCCAGCATGGTGGACATTAAAGAGGGCATCGAGAGGAAAATCGAAATGCATCCCGACAGCCGGGCAGACCTGAAAAACGACCTGTCCCGCTACACCAAATACGCTTCGCTGTGTACGCCGCTTATCAAACGATTCGGCGCAGATATGGCAAACCAGGTCTGCTACGACGCCCTGCAGGTTCACGGTGGCGTTGGTTTCACCAAAGAATTCGATGTGGAGCGCCATTATCGAGACGTTAGAATCACCAGCATCTATGAAGGCACCTCACAGCTCCAGGTTCTGGGAGCGGTCGGTGGTGTGGTAGGCGGCGTCATTTTTGAGCGCCTAAACGATTATGAGAGTGATAACGACTTCTCAGAGGTGGGTGAGCTCTATGATTCCGCTCAGAAACTGCGTGCTCGTCTGGAAGCAGCTGTGTCCCATATCAAGGAAAAGGCGGATGCGGATTTTCAGGAATATCACTCGGAACGTCTGGTGAACATGGCTACGGACACATTGCTTGCTTATTTGCTCTGCATCGATGCCCTCAAGTCGGACCGAAAGAAGAAGATCGCCCAACTGTTCATAGCAGGCGCGCAAATCAGGGTGAAATCAACGCAGGAATTCATTCTTGCGGACGATGTCAGCATGATGGAGTTTCACGCTGATATTATCAAGCAGGAGGAGGTCCTTTAGTCTTTTGGCAGATTTTCGGATGGGCATTGTGCAAACGCCGCGAGATAAAAGTGTCTCCAACCAATCGAAAGGGTAGCTGACATGATCTATCTGGAAGAAACTCTCAACCTCTCGCCCGCCACGCCCAAGACCCTGGACAGGTTTATACCCACGTCTATACGCTGCCGTATTCACCCCTCGGGTAGTTGACGAGCGAACGGTTTGGCGAGTCGGATACCCACACTGGCTAGGACCGGTATGCCATTCAGCCGGCCTTTAGCAGAGGATCCCCGTTCGCTCCGCTGACCTTGTATTGTCTTTTCCAGACGAGCCGATTACAGTTGCTGACAATCACCGGAGAGAGATCATGGCCTTCAAACACATCCTTTACGTCGTCGATGCGCCGCTCGCGACCATTACACTGAATCGCCCACACTACAAGAACGCACAGGACTATCTGCTCCTCGACGAGGTGGATGCTGCCATGACCCTGGCCCAGGATGATAAGCAAGTGCGCGTCGTCATCGTTCGTGGCAGCGGCGGCAACTTCTCGTCCGGTCACGATTTGGGCACCCCGCAGGCAGGAGAGTATAGAGACTCACTAGGTGCAGAGCCCGGCATCGAGACGTACGACCAGTTCAAAAAGTATAACCTCGACCTGCTTCTCAGGTGGCGTAATCTTCCTAAGCCCACAGTCGCCATGGTGGAAGGCTACTGCATTTACGCTGGTTGGATGCTGGCGGCGTGTCTGGACGTCGTGTTCGCCGCCGACAGTGCCAAGTTTCTGGCTGGATTTGTGGAGTATATGTCGATTCCCTGGGATATCGGTATACGACGTGCCAAGGAGCTCTGTTTCGAGAGCCGATTTATCACTGCGGATGAAGCCGCCCAATATGGTCTGGTCAACCGAGTGCTGCCCCTCAGTGAACTTGAGAGCGAGACCTATGCTTACGCCCAGAGAGTGGCCGAAAACAGTCCGGCTGCACTTCGCTTTGCCAAGCTGCAGATGAATAAAGCTCAGGATATTCAGGGATATTCGAGCGCTCTCGAGGATTCGTTGGGGGACTACGTCGCTATGATGAATATGCGGGGAGCTGGTAGGGTGGAAGGCCAGCGTCGTCTCGCGACCGTCGATCTAGCCGTTCGTGGCCTCAAGGGCGATCGGTTCGGCTTGCAGCCCGTGACGGCAGGTGACAGCTGATGGCCCTCTTCGATCGCGTTACTGGGCATGATTCAGTTTCGCTGTTTGACCGGGTCGCGCAGACGTTGCGATGCACCCATTCGTCGCATCGCCCGCACGGCAGCACTCTGAAAACTCGCGATATCCAGTTATTTACCGTTCTCGCGCCAACGCCTATAACGCAAGTCTATTTCTGACTGAGCCATTAGAAACTCTTGGCAAACGTCAGCCCGTAGGTACGCGGTTCAAGTACAAACACGTTGGTGAAAAGTGCTGATACGGCATCGGTGGTATAGTGGCCGGTAATATTGTCATCATCCTGAATATTCTTTACCCAAGCGCGAACAGACCAGTTACCTGCTTCGCTGTTCAACGAGATAAAGGCGTTAGACACATCCCACGCGGCAACTCGGTCTGCCGCAGTGTTGAAGTTACGTACAAAGTAATCGCTCTGATAGTAGTAGTCGACATGCAATCGCAAGTACGTGCCGTTTTCGACGCGACTGGTGTAGTCAGCAAAGAAATTGACGCTGAAATCCGGTGCATTGACCAGTTCCTTTCTTTTCAGACTCAACAGCACCGGGTCTGCACCGATGGCAGATGACAGGTTACCGAAGATGTTGATCACCGGAGCGCCCTGCTGTGGGTTGGAGGAATCGAATGTCGAAAACTTGCCGACTTCAGCTTCCAACCACGCTAGGTTCAGACCGAACAGCCAGTTAGCCGAGGGAGCGATCATCGTCTCGATTTCAACTCCGATGATTTCAGCATCGATATTCTCGTTGATGCCGGATTGGTCGATGATCTGGGACACCTGCAGACCTTCATAGTCGAAATAGAAGGCTGCCAAGTTTAGCTGCACCCTGCCATCCAGTAACCTGTTCTTCATGCCGACTTCAAAGGAGTTGATATACTCCGGGTCGAACGTCTCTGAATACAGACCCGGTGTACTGGCTGGTGGGTTGAATCCCCCACCCTTGTAGCCTCGAGCGCCGGTCGCGTAAAGCAGGGTCTCATCGGTAAACCTCAGCTCGGCGTTATGATCGATACCGATCTTGCCGGTCACCTCCTGCCAATCATTCTCCTGGTCGCTCATGGGGTCACCAAAACTGTCGGCAAGATCGACGTAATAGAGGATCGCATTGACCTGCTTGGTCTCGTCACTGTAACGGACACCGACTGTCAGTCGCGTATCGTCGCTGAAGTCGTAGTAACCCTCGCCGAACAGGGCCCAGGTAGTGACCTGATATTCGGTGTAGTTATTGTAATAAGACTGTTCCGCGGGAAGGGGCGCTGCCGGTACACCAAACACCGTTTCCACGATGGAGGACAGTCCACCTGCTGCTGCATAAGCGGCCACGCCGGAGCTGAACACGCTATAGGTACCCGTGGATTCAAACTCCATATAGTAGGCCCCAGCGGTCCAGTTGAACTTGCCATCACGATGCGACAGGAGGGTAAACTGCTGGCTCCACTGGTCCGATTCCTCCCCGGAGAGATCGACTCCTGAGTCGAACAGGGCCATCTGCGGGCGACCATCGAGTTGCCAGGGAACCGGAGTAATATAGTTCACCGAGGGTACCGCCCAGTCATAGTCCGTGTAAGCTGCGTAGTCCACTTTCTGCCAGGCGGTCATCGACTGGATGGTAATGTCGTTGACTTCGTGGCTGACTTCGATGGATATGATGGTCTCGTCGGTGTCATATTCCGGGTCGAAGTCGGAGTGGACCTTGCGCATATCGGACGGGTTGATCGAGTCCTCGAATGAGTCGATGCCAAGGCCGGAAAATCCGAACGTAGCGAACGCGTCAAAGCCTGCATCGATGGCGGCTAGAGGCAGACCCGCACCCAGCAGAATAGGGGTCAGAATGTCCGGTCGTATATAGAAGTCGAAGGTCAGTTTGGCCCCCCCATCCAGCCCGGCATGATCCGCATAGAAGGGTCGGGCGGGCCCGCCTGTCGCTTGGGCGTAAGCCGCCTCAGCCGTCAGCAGCTCCATCAAAGCGGTCTGAATGGTTGCCTGATCGTCTGGATTTGAAAAGCCCTTTGAGCCTGGGTCACATCCGAGACCAAACGCCCCGGCCGTGTCCTTGGTGCACAGTTGTTTGCTCACCCGCGAACGGCGGTCATCCTCGTCGAAATAGGAGAGCATCACGGTGATGTTGGTGTTATCACTCAGATCAAAGGATGTCGTGGAGCGCGCCGACCACAGACCCCGATCATCGATATCCCTGCCGGTATAGGTAGAGTCTGCTCATAAACTATAAGCCATTGATATTATTATGGAATATATGATATTTCAGGTATAATAGTGCACGAAAAAGTCCCGTCAACCATGGAAAACCGTGCACCTATGATCCGATCTCAAAGCGAAAAACAA
>PVBE013000067.1_pt1 | contig 31057 bp, 46 predicted proteins | sample 1631181 | NCBI WGS metagenome assembly PVBE01 (sample SAMN08397723, study PRJNA350692) | Marine metagenome, whole genome shotgun sequencing project. | isolation source: water | place: Pacific Ocean | collected 2012-04
AAATTAATTTCAGATATTTCTCAAAAACAATGGGGTGTATATCTTAAAGACCCAAAAAATACTTTTTTTAGAAGGGTCGACCAAGTTTTAACTAAGTATGGAGATGTGTTTATTAAATCTTTTATTGAATTATTATTCAGAACAAAAATGAAAGATATTGAAGATGGTAATCAATTTAAATTTTATCTTTTAACAGGTATAGGAAGACTTGCAAAAGATGAGGTTATTGTAGAAGATGCAGATGTTAAAGATATGCCACAAACTATTGAAGCATTAACGAAAATTTTTAATTCTAAAATTGAAATGAAAAAAACGCCAGGTAAATTAAATGCTTGGGAAAAAGGTGCTGGTGCAGCTAAAGTGTTTTTCACAATTTTTAGTGATGGTAATCGTATAGTTGACATAGAAGTTAGATATAAGGGTAGTTATACGGCAAATCCACAATTTCAAGCGGTTGCAACACCCAATTTTAAGGCGATATTTAAGAAATGACAATACAATTTTTTTTAGCAGAGGATAAACAAGGAAAGAATTTACATCTCGAACATCTCGAAGATGAAATAATTAATTTCGGTGTTACAGGTGGGAGAGCTTCTATAGAGTTTCTTCGTTCACTTCGTAATATGTTATCTGGTGCTTCTCGAAGTTCTGTTAATATGACAGTTAAGTGGGATGGTGCTCCAGCAGTATTTGCTGGTATCGACCCAGCAGATAATAAATTTTTTGTTGCAAAGAAATCTGTGTTTAATGTAACACCAAAATTATATAAAACAAATGCAGATATTGATGCAGATACATCTGGAGATTTAAATACAAAGTTTAAAGTTGCTCTTAAAGAATTTCCTAAGTTAGGAATCAAAGGAGTATTGCAAGGCGATTTAATGTTCACAAAAGATAGTGTTGAAAGTGATACAATAGATGGTGTTAAATATCATACTTTTCAACCGAACACGATTGTTTATGCAGTTCCAATTGATTCTGATTTAGGAAAAACTATTAAGAGTGCTAACATAGGTGTTGTGTGGCATACCACTTATAGTGGAAAAGAACTTCAAGGTATGAAAGCATCATTTGGTGTCAATATAAAGTCATTGACTAAATCTTCAAAAGTATGGATGGATGATGCGAGTTATAAAGATACATCTGGTAAATCTACATTTACTGCAAAGGAAACAGAAGCGGTTACAGCATTGTTATCAAAGACAGGAAGCACATTCCAAAGGATTAATATACCATTATGGAATAGATTTTTAAAACTACAGGATAGTCTTTCTGGAAAATTTGCGAGTGTAACTGTTAAGACATATAATAATAAATTTGTGCGACAGGGAGTGCCGATAGCAAATCCATTAAAACATGCACAAGGATATTTACATTATGTGATAGACCAGTTTGATATAGAAATCAAAAAGGTAAGGACACCTGCAAAGAAAAAAGAATTTGAAACCAGAAAAGCAGAATATATTAGAGAATTTAAAAAACATACACCAAATTTAGCACAGGTATTTACCATGCAAAAATATTTGGTTGAAGCAAAGATGTTGATAGTTAAAAAACTAAATAGTATTAAGCAATTGACCGACACCTTTGTTAGGACAGCAGATGGATTTAAGGTAACAAATCCTGAAGGTTATGTTGCGATAGACAGGGTGAGTGGAGGCGCAGTTAAATTGGTGGATAGAATGGAATTTAGTCATATGAATTTTTCGGCAATAAAGAGTTGGGACAGATAAATGAAAACATTTAGTAACATCACAGCAGATATAGAAAAATCTAAAGGTTTACACGACTTGCAAGAGAGAAAACCATTAAATATCGCACAACGAAGAAAACTTGCGATACGAATGAAACGACTTTCGAAATCTGGTGCGTTTAAAAAGAAAAGAGAATTATCACTTCGTAGAGTTGCTACAGGTGATAAACTTATGAAACGGGCAATGAAACGTGCCAAAATGGTAATAATTAAAAAGTTTTATGGAAATATAGATTATGCGAATTTGCCTATTTCGGCAAAGATGAAAATAGATATGCAACTTCAAAAGAAAGCATCTATGATACCAAAGATTGCAAAGAAGTTAGTAAGGATAATGAGAAAACAGGAAGTTGAAAGAGTTAGAAAACTAAAAGCGGGTGGCAACAAATAAATGATGAAAGGTTTTAAACAGGTCTTAACGGAAGCAAAAGAAAAAGTTGTTTTTGCGTTTGGAAGATTTAATCCACCCACTACTGGTCATGAAAAACTAATCAATAAAGTTGCGAGTGTTGCTGGTTCTAGTGATTATAAAATTTATCCATCTTTTACAAAAAACCCAACAAAAGACCCATTACCACATGCACTTAAAATTGCATATATGAGAAAGATGTTTCCAAAACATGCGAGAAAGATTGTTGCAGACCAAGATGCAACTACGGCAATGGCTATTGCAACTAAATTGTATGACGCAGGTTATAAAAATCTAGTAATGGTTGCTGGTTCAGATAGAGTTAAAGAATTTCAAAAATTATTAGATACTTATAATGGTGTAAAAGGAAAACCACATGGATATTATAAGTTTGCAAGTATAAATGTTGTATCTGCTGGCGATAGAGACCCTGATGCAGAAGGTGTAACGGGAATGTCTGCTTCAAAGATGAGAAGTGCTGCTGCTAGTGGAGATATAAGTGCGTTTAAACGTGGACTTCCAAAAGGATTTAAGGGTGCAGAAAGATTATTTAAAGATGTAAGAAAACATATGAATATTCGTGATGAGAAAAGATGGTTGGGTAAGATGACCGATTACGAAGAATTTAGAGATGCATATCTTACAGGAAAGATATTACATGTAGGGGAAATGACAAAGGTTGGTGAAATACTTAGACGTGGAACGAACTATGTAACAGTTCTTACAGAAAAGAATGGATATAAGAAAGTATGGTTAAAAACTTTACAGGAATATATGATAGAACAGGTTTTAAATGATGAATAAGATAAATAGAATAAAGGAATAGGAATAAGCAAATGAAACGATTTTATAACGATTTTTACCAAAGCTTTGGACGTACTGTTCATGATTTACAGGAACAACAAGTGCGAGATATTGTTGAGTATGCCGAGAATGGATTATCCGAAAACGAAATAGTCCTTCTTACTGACATGGATAGACGTAGAGTTCGTGATATCATAGGACATATTAAACCGATACAGGAAGAAATACTTATGGAAAAACCATTGTTTAGGGTGGTTTTAAAATTTGCGAATTCCGCTGACTATAAGAAAGCACAAAAATATGTTAAAACTGCTAACATCAAAGGGATGAAGGTAGATTACAATTACAGGTCAACTAATTTGTTAATAGTGTTTGACAATATTGATTCAGCATTTAAAGATAAAAGGCAATTTCTTGATTGGATTAAAAAAGGGAAATTTAAATTTAAAATAGACTTTGAAGAAGAAATAGAAGAAGAAACCCAACTTGATGAAAGATTAGATTCCATTATAATGCAGAGTAAAGGGGCAAAAGATTTAGAGAAAATTGCTAAGAGTCGAGGAAAGGGTGATGTTGAATTCAAGGGTGGTAAACTTACTCTTGATGATAAGTCAGCACAAATTATTTTAGATATCATTGCTCAAGAAGAAAAGTGGCCACAATATCAACTTCGAGATGCTATAAAAAATCCAAAATCATATACATCAAAAGATGTGATTAAGTTGGTTCAACTTGCTAAGAAAGCACAGGGTGATAAAAGACCAATGACACAGGTAAAATAGGAAACGATAATGGCAAAAACTAAATTAGAACGTATGAATCTTTCGAAATATTTAAAGACAAAATATAAAGATGTTAAAGATGTTGACCCTTCTGACGTTGATGATGTTGCAACAGCAAAAGATATTGCGAGTGCAGATAAAAATATAATGATACAACTTAAAAAACAAATTGGTTTGGGTAATGCATTCAAAGTGGAATTTGGAGATAAGAAAAAAGCAAGAGTTCCAGATAAAATTGCTAAGGCAGCAATTGAACTTTATGATAAACATAAAACATCTCAACAAAAAGGTGATTATCAAAATACAATTTCTAAGTCTTATAAAGATTTACTTTCTTTTATTAGAAAAGGAAAACCAGTTGCAATGGAAGCGGTAGTTATTCAAGAACCACTCGACCCAGAAAAACATGATGTAAAAAAATATATTAGTGATTTTCAAAAATCTACTAATCCACAATTTGATGGAATGTCACAAGAAAAACGTAAAGAGATGGCGATAGCTGCCTATACAAAAGCAAAAGAGAACAAAGAAGATATGTCATTAGCACCAAAAGGTAAAGGACGTAAAGCTGCCAAAGCTTTGTATAAAGAAGAAGAAACACTTGATGAAAACTTTAGAACACTTGCTACTAAGGGTATGGGCACAGAAACAAAAAAGCAAGCTAAAGTAGGACAGGAATCGGATTTTTATGAACCCAAATTAGGTGATAAGTTTTTTGGTAAGATTATAAAAATGGATAATAAAGGTTATCAGGTACGAGGTTTAGATAGACAATTTAAAGGTAAAATATTTACATTTAAATATTATGATAAAAACAAAGCAAAAAATCTTCTTAAACAAGAAGAAAAAACACTTGATGAAACTAACTGGTCAGCTGTTGTTGCAAAAACTGGTGCAGAAAGACTTGGTTTAGTGAAAAAACTTTATCCATTCGTTGATGATATTACGAATAAGAAGAAAAAAGATAAAGTTGTACAAGGATTTTATCATTATATAAAAAATAAAGACAAAATTGGAATTAAAAAACTAGATAAAATAGTCAGTAAATTGGGAAAACAAAGGGCGATGGATTATATTGACCAATATCGTCAAAATTATTTAAGAATGGACACCGAACTTGATGAGAAAGTCGGACCTAAGGACAAAGTGTTTCTAAAATTTCCAAATAAAGCAGAACTTACAAAAGCACTAAAATATATAAAAACTAAGTTTCGTGGGGGTATAGGACATAATCCTAGTGATAAGATTCCTAAACACGTTCAGATGCTTGTATCTCTACAACAAATTGATATGTTTTCAGGAATTAAAACTAAAAAAGAATTTCTTGATTGGCTTGATAAAGGAAAATTTAAATATAAAATATCTTTTACAGACAAATTTAAAGAAGAAGTTGAACTTGATGAAAACTTTATTGTAGAAGATAATGTAGCAACACTTAAAAATATTGTTAAAGGAAAACGAGCAATGCCATTAAAATTTAAAGATGGTACTATGAAAGTAGATTTACAAACAGCAAGTGGATTACTCAAAAGTATAATATTGTTAAAAACGAAACCAGAAACACTTAAAAAACTTACATCTATTATTGATAAAGGAAGTAAATCACAATTTCTACGACTAGTAGATTTAATGTGGAAATAGAGGAAGGAAACTAAAATGGGAAAAAAATATTTTGATACAAAAAAGAATTCGATAGAAGATGCAGTTTTGAATGTTTGGAAAAAAATGTCTGGTATGAAAGTCGAAGAAGATAAAAAAGACGATTTACTTGCCCGTGCTGTCGAAAACGATAAACGAGTTTCGAATAAACTTAAAGAAGATGAGAAAGCAAAAGTTCTCAAAGAGAAAGAGGAATAGAACAATGAAAAAACAAAATGATTACTTTAAAACAATAGAAAAGGGAACATTGGAAGATGCTGTTCAACAAATTTGGAATGAAGATAGGGTAGAAATTGATGAAAGGATTAGGATTGATAAAAGAACTAAAAGTGTTACTCTTAATGTAAAAAAATCAGAATCGGGAGAGTTACAAAAATATCTTAATTCTGTACGAACAAAGGAAAATTTTGATTGGCATGTTACAAAGAATGGTAATATAATAATATCACCTAAAGATACTGCCGCTAGAGCAACATTTCCAAAATTTATGACAGTTTTCATGAATTATTCCAAAAAGATAGGAAAGTTTGGTTCTGTAAAAATTGTAACTACTAATGAAGATACAGTTACAGAATCAACAGAACGTGAAGGAACAAAACTTGATGAGAAACAAAATTTAGAACTTACAACATTAGATTTTGATAAGATGTCTGATTTTAAGAAAGCAAGAAACTATCTTGAAAAACAAGGTGTTGCACCACCAGGTTACGGTGGTGGTGGTGGAGCACAGTATGATTTTGATAGGGATATGTATGGAGATTCTTTAACTATTCATAATATTGATATGCTTTCCTCGAAGATTAAGACTAAAAGAGATGTTGAAAATTTCTTGAAGAAAGGAAGATTTAAACTTGATATACGTTATATTGGTGCAGAATCAACAGAACGTAAAGGAACAAAACTTGATGAAGTTGTTACTAACTATAAACTACTTGCGAAAGATATTAAAAAAGAATTCCAACAACAATTAAGAAAGAAAAAGTTTCTTACTTTAAACGATATTGAAAGTTATGTAATGTCTAATGCAGATTCTCCACATAAAGTTGAAACTGATGAGATTGTTAAAGAACTTAAAAAACTTCGTATAACAGTTGCTGGAAAGTTTCCACATAAAAGGGAAGAAGTTGAAATTGATGAAATATTTGGTATTTCCTCTAATTCCAATCATAGAGCAAAAACAATAAAGATGTTAGATGGTATGGGTGTAAAATATAAAAAAGATGGTAGAAATGGACTCATCATTTTAGGTGTTGCTCCAAAAGACCAAAAAGGAATACTTGATAAAATTCATAAAGATATTGGTATGACTACTTATAGAATAATGGATGAAGAAGTTGAACTTGATGAAGCAATAACTTCACCATCAAAATATATTGATATTTTAAATAAATTACGAGAAGAAACAGAATATCAAAAGTTTTTTAAATCTGCAATGAAAAAGTTTGGTATAAAAAGTCCTGGGGAATTATCTGGCGATAAAGAAAAGAAATTTTATGATTATGTGGATAAAAATTGGAAGGGTAAAAACGAACCAAAAGAAGTTGGTGAAAAACGTAATGAGAAGACATTGACGGGGAAACCTAAAGATAAGATTGATGTAAATCCCCAAACTTCTGACAAAAGAGAATGATAAACTTTTATGATGTTAGATATGCGTATCTATCGGAACAGAAAAATTCTAACGGATTGCCACATATTTACATTGATTTAGATGGTGTTCTGGTAGATATGGAAAAGGGTGCAAAGGAAGCACTTCTTCCAAAATATCCGAAAATAAAACATTGGTTAGATGTTGATATAGAAAAAAGATGGAAGATTATTAATGATACAAAAGATTTTTGGAAAAATTTAGAATGGATGCCAAATTCAAGGAGACTTTGGAAGGTAGTAAGTCAATACCCAGCACATGTGTTATCAGCATATTCGCAACGAGATGACCATTCTAAGAGAGATAAGTTAATTTGGGTAAATAAAAATATGCGAGAATTGCCCAGAAATAGGATAAATATAGTAAAAAGAAAAGATAAACAAAAATTTGCAGTTGATAAGGGAAAACCTAATGTTCTTATTGACGACCATCCCAAAAATGTAGGTGAATGGAAAAAAGCAGGTGGTATAGGGATTTTACATAAAGATGTTGGTAATACTATACGACAATTGAAGAAATTAGGATTTGAATAACTATAAATATAATGTAGAATAAAAAATAAAAGGAGAAGGATTATGGGATTATGGGGAAAATCAACATCTGCTGAAAGCAGACCAAAGTTTTTATCGAAGAATAAAGATGCTGTTGGCGCTGGCGGTTCAAGACAAAATGCATTTGCTACTACTAGTGGATGGGCATTACGACCTGGACTTGCAATGAGTGGAAATGACAATTCTTCCGCTCAACCAGAAGTTCTTGTTTGTATTCGTGGATTGTCTTCCACTATGGCCGAAGCAAACCTATTGTCAGTAGGTTGGGATGCAAATACATCATTGACACACGATGGTGCTGGATATATTGATATTTACTTTAATTGTGATGAAGCAATTACAGTAACATCTGCTGCTTACACAGGAGATTCTACTGAAACTAATCATTGGTATTTCACTTTGAGGGCATTAGACCCTGCTGATTTATCAGAGGATGCTGCTATAAATATGCAATATTATGCTGGTTCAGGAACAAACAGAATTACATTCCGTGGAGTTATTCCAGAGGCTGCACAAGCAGGTGCTGTTATTGCTCTTAACGCTTCAGGTTCAACTGCTGGTGTTTGTCCATTGATTACAAATGGTACAGCTGCTGTCGTAGACGGTAACGGTACTACTTGTACATGGGCAGACCAAAATTTAGCTGGTGATAGTGCTGGTGCTGGTGTAGACCATTCAACTGCTGTTTTAGGAACTACAGCATACAATTCTGAATTATGGAACACCACAACCAATGCGAATGATACTCAAACATTAAATACGGTTGCTGGAACTTCATCTGGTAGTACAACTACTGCGTTAGTTAGTTTAGCTTGTGCTTCGTAAGATTCAGTGATTAACTGATAAGAAATTATATTAAGTGAGGTGAAATAAAGAATATGATAGATAAGAAACAGATTGAAGAAAGAAAGGCCGCATTGCAAAAAGATTCAGAGTCAATGCGTGAGCTTGTCGAGAAACTCGACAACGAAAAAGCTAGTGCAATCGCAAGGATAACAGCGTTATCTGGTGCGATTCAACAATGCGACCAATTTCTTCAGCAATTAGATAAAGAAAGTGATGTCGGTGATAATGCCGACAGTAGCATTCCCACTAAGAAAAATAAAAAATAATTCTTAGGGGTTTATAGGAGAAAAGAAAATGGCTGATAAGAAAATTACAGCATTAACAGATTTAGGTACAGCGATTGCGTCTGAAGATTTACTTCACGTTATTGATGACCCATCAGGTACACCTGTTAATAAGAAGATTACTATTGCTAATTTATTTAACAATTTTCCAACATGGTTGGCGTTTGATTCAACACCACAGGCATTAACAGCCGCTGGTGCAGTCAATGTAACAACTCCAGTAACAACTGTTGCAAGTTCTGGTGCAATCGCACTAACTTTAGCAGATGGTTCTGTTGGGCAGATTAAAATTATTGTTTTCATTACAGACGGTGGTGACGCTACTTTAACACCATCAACTATGGCTAATGGAACTACACTTACATTTGCTGATGCTGGCGATTGTGCAATTCTAATGTGGATTGCTACAGGATGGGCAGTAATTGGTGCTTGGGGACCAGGAACACCTGGCGCAGGTCCAACAATTGCATAATGAGGTATAAATTATGAGTGAAAAACTTATTAAATATGGTGCTGGCGGAAAACCTATGATTGATGAAAAACAAACATTAATCGAAGTTACCCCAGAAATCAAACCTGTGAAAAGAAGTAACAGGAAGAAAAAGAAAGTTTTGAGTGAAGTAATATCTGAGGAATCTTCTGATTTAAAATTGGAAGATTCCAAAGAGGATAAGGAAAAGGAAGATGAAAAGATTTAAAAGTTTTATAACAGAAAATCGTTCAGATTTAGGCGCAGCTAGTCCTGGAGTTAATCCAGGCTTCGGTGGCGAAATGATTGGCGACAATATGAATCTCGCAGACCTTAGTAACGATATGGTTGTGCAAGAATTAAATTCATATGTAGGTTCAATTAGTGGAGAATATTTAAATCCATATCATGCAATTAAAAAATTGCGTGAAACATTGAATACGGTAGGTCTTGATTTTAACATACCTACTTTCGCAGAAGATAATGGAGAAGTATCTGAAGTGTTGATTGTACATGGTGGAAGATTTGGAAAAACTGGAGAGGAATCCCCAGAAGAAATCACAAACGACCCAAGTGGACAAGCACATATGAGAGAAAATCCTATCAAGATTCACTTCACACACGATTTAAGTCCTGCTGGTTCAACATTGTTGACTGCAAGACTCGGCGAATAAGTTTAAACTTTAACGAGTTGTGGTTTTATTATGTATGAGAAGATAACACAGGATAATTGGATTATGTTTGCAATTAAACATTACAATAATCCAGAATGCGAAGGAGAAAAGGAATTTTATGATGATTTAAAGAAATTTAAATACATCAAACGACTTCTTCGCAAATATTATGAAACGGGTAAGTTGAAAAAAACTTTGTTATTGAACCACATAACACTTTTGATTAATGTGTTTGGTGGTGAAGTAGCTGCAACTTTGTTATTGTTTAAGATAGATAAAAAATATTGGGGTGCATTAAAAGCGTTTATGTTATTTTTAAATATATTAAGACCAGACGAATTAAATGACATAGAAATAGATGAAGTGCTTTTGAGAGAGTTAAACGAGATATAAAGATGGATGTAAAATCATTTAAAGAATATAGTGGCACGGCGGGGATTTCGGGGATTTCTCAACCTGATACTTCCAAAAAACTATTTCCGCTTATAAAACGAAAAGATACTAACAGAGGACTTAAAAGAGGCGATGTACCACTACAAAAAGCTTTAAATGATGGTCAGAAAGCAGTACCGATTAGAAGAACCCCATCTCAAATAAAACAATTTATCACAATTGTTAAAAAGAAATATAAAGAATATGGTGGTAAGGATAAAGACCTTTTGAATTCTTTTACAGAAAGATTAGAACAAAAGATGTTAGAATCATTTAAAAAAGATGTATTAACAGAAACCAGAAATCCATTCAAATATGACCATTCACTTTATGCCAGAGATAAGGATACAGCGCCAAGAAAACCATCATGGACAAGAATACCTGCTGAAAAAATGCTTGTACGAGGCGGAAGAGCACCAAAAGAACTTTTAGATTTATTTGCTAATAAAATGAATCAATCAAATAAAAGTGATAAAGAAAGTCTTGAATATGCAGTTAAGAAAGGAGATAAACAGAGTATGCTTATAAATTCTTTTAAAGAATCAATTGAAGAAATTGAAGAAAACTTGAAAGATTGGCAAAATAATCATGCTGATATTATAAAAAACGAGAAAAAGTTTAGTAGAACAGGTGAGGTTGATATTCCATATGATGGTGGTAAACTAACAGTTAGAAAATCTGTGTTAAGACTATATGCTATTTTTATGAAAAGTAGCAAGCTTGATAAAGGAAAAAAATCTACAGCAGAGTTTGCAATGAATAGTGGTAGTAGACTTAAAATAGATAGTATTCTTGATACTGTACTGGGTTGGGCAAGTGATAAACTTAGATAGGGGAAATTAAAATGGGTTCAGCAATTGATTTATTTGTCGCATATCGTTTTTTAAGAATACTTACAACTCCGTTTGAGAAAACAGATGCATATAAATTTGGCATTATTGACGAAAAAGGTAATAGAATTAAAAAAGAAAAATCAACAAAACCTGCTGTTCCATTAAACACTTCCGAATTAAAAAACGCATATACTATTTTACATAAACTTGTTTTTAATATTAAAAAAATATTTGCAAAAGTACCTGGTATAAAAACAAAAGTAGGTACATATGCTGCTGCATTATTTTTACTTAAAGATACATTTAAAGAGAATTTTGAAGACCCCAGATTTATAGAAAAAACATTTTTGGAATATTTAAAAGAAAATTATGAAATAGATGATAGTATATCTGAAGAAGTCATTGGATTTGGAGAGATATTACCTAAAGGGGAATATATGCTTCAAAGTGATATTTTAAGTCGACAGTCAGAAGATATAGTTGCAAAGAAAGGTGATAAAGTTTTTGCAACGCAGGATACTTCGCCTACTGATACAGTTTTAGGTGTAGAAATTTTTCCTGTTATTCACGAAAAATCAAAAGAGACATTATATATAAGTTTAGAGGATATAAAAGAGAAATGAATAAAAAACCAAAATTTGCTGAAGTAATGAAACGATACTATAAAGATGAAAAGTTAGGTCTTCAAAAACCGACTACCGTATTACCAGAAGATGTGCCAACAAATGCAACTGGTACTGCAGTATCGGGGACAGGTGATGATAGTTCGACTGTTCCAGTTCCACCCAAAAAGAAGAAAAGATTTATTCAAATGGATGGTAGAGTAAGAGAAGCTAAAAAATTCATTGAACGTATCATGGCATTAAGAGCAAAAAGAGAAGAAAAAAAACAACAAGTAAAGGTATAAGTACAAAATGAAAAAAACTTTTAAGGAATATACCTATCCTTATCTTCCTATTGATTCATACAAACCAGTACCAGATTTAAATGCGTCCACAATGGACGCTTATGGTTCTAGTGGTGCTGGTCTTGATACATACAAACCAATGGTAACAGGACAAAAAAGAAAATTAGTATCTAAGTCGCAATTAGACCAAGTTGAGAAGTATGCAGATAAGATTTTTAGGTCTTTAAAGATTGATGTAGAATTTAGTAAGCATTTTCTTGCAAGATTGAATGATGCAAGAAACAAGGAACAGATAACTACTAACGAATTGCTTGCTTTATTTAAAAAATCACGACAAAAATATGGAACTAAAATAAAAGATATGGGTGCGAAAGCACAAGCAGTTATTGCAGATATGAATAGTAATGTTAATTTACCATTTGTATTAGCAGTAGATAAAAAAAATAATGAGTTGGATTTAGTTGCAAAAACTATAATGAGAAAGAAAGATTTTAGGACAACTAATCCAGTATTAAGAGTAGAAAATTTTAAAGATTTTCATCAATTTCAAGAATTATTAGAACAGGTTCGTGAAGTTGATGAAGCAAAGAAACCAAAGAAAACTCCTTCAAACTTATAATTCCAGATAATAGATAATATAAATAGATACATGAATGGTTATGCAATAGCAATGTGTGTAATAATAATCGTATGGTATGTTCATACAATATATAAGTAAAAGGAGTGAAATGAAATGGGATTAAAGGGAATGTTGATTATGGGTGTCTTGATGGCTGCTATGGCAGGTGGTTTTTATTTTTATTATAAGGATACACAAAATCGTATCCAAGTGTTGACGAAGAACAATGCAAAATTAGAAACTGCAGTTCAAACTCAACAAACAGCGATAGATACTTTGCAACAAGATGCAGAGAGATTTGATAAAGAAAACCGGCGATTGCAAATTAGATTAGATGATGCAGAGAAGGAGAAAGACGCATTACATAAAAAATTACAAAGACATAATTTAACGAGAGATGCATTAAGAAAACCAGGTTTAATAGAAAAAATAATAAACAGGGCGACTAAAAGAGAATATAAATCTATAGAGGATTTAACGAAGCGACCAACGAGGTAATATGTTATGGAAATAAAAGCGGGATTATTAATATTAGGATTAATTTTTGGAGTAAGTGGTTGTTCTTTTTTGAGTGGAACAAAGGATTTAAATGTAAGAACTATTCGGGTTGATAGAAGTATTCCCATTCAACCTTGGCCAAAACCAATATCAATGAATGGTATACATTTTTATGTTGTAACAGAAAAGAATTTTGAAGATTTTAAAGAACGATTTTTAAAGAAAAATTCTGACTTGGTATATATTGCAATGTCTGTGAGAGATTATGAAAATCTTGCGTTGGATGTTCAAGATGTAAAACGATACATTAAACAACAAAAAGAGATTATTATATATTATGAAATAGTAGCAGAAGGCACAAAGAAAGAAGAAACAAAAAAAGAGGAAGAATAAAATGCCAAGTTTAAAAAAATATTTTAATTATTGTCAAGGAATATCTTTTGATGATGATGTGCAAAATAATTATTTTTTTGCAGAGTGCTCTTCGCTTGCTTACCACCGTGGAAAATTTGCCAAAGAACAATTTAGTAGTATAGGTTTTAAAAGTCATACTTATTTAAGTGTTCGAGGTGCTCAAGTTCATATTGCAAGCAACACAGGGCATATAATAATTGCATTTCGTGGCACAGAACCACAAAAGTTGAGTGATATCAAAGCAGATATAACTCTCTTTAAAAGACCAGCAAAAAGTGGTCAAGAAGGTTGGGTGCATATGGGATTTCAAAAAGAAGTTGATAAACTTTGGAATAGTATTTTAGAAGTATTACCAAAGACAACTAAAAAACAAATTTGGATTACAGGACATTCACTTGGTGGTGCAATGGCAACTATTTGTGCATCAAGATTAGAACATCTAAATCCAAAACTATATACATATGGTTCTCCTAGAGTAGGTGGGGAAATTTTTTGTAAAGGATTGAAAGCGGAACATAAAAGATTCGTTAATAATAATGATGTAGTTCCAAAATTTCCATTATGGATAATGGGATTTACTCATCATGGGGAATTGTGTTATATCAATCATTATGGAAATATGAGGAATGGAGATTCATACTGGCAGAGATTCAAAGATAAAATGAGAGGTAGATGGGCTGCACTTAAAAAGTGGCAGTTTTTTGATGGATTCAAAGACCATTCATCTTCTCGTTATGCAAACAAATTAAGAAATCTTTGGTCTGCAATCGTATAAGAGGAAAAAAATATGTGGTATTTTTTATTAAGAGCAATCGCTAGTGGTATTGTTGGAAGTGCAACGGCAAAATGGTTCGAGACAACTTCTTTAGGTATATGGACATATGCAAAGTTTTCTCAATTTTATAATTGGGCAGCAGATAGATATAATTTAAAGATTCTTGAAACAGAAGAACAATGGAGGAAAAAGTATCCAAACATTGCACAGAAAATAGATGGTTTGGAACAAAAAATTAAACAAATGGAGAACAAAAATGTCTAAATGGGTAAAAGATAGAGTTAATGAAAGAACATCTTGGGACGGCGCAACATTGATTGGATTCGGTGTTGTTGTTGTTTTTTTTAGTCCTATTGCTAAGTTGTGTGCATACGCAGCTATAATTTATGGTGCATGGACTTTGATAACCGAAGAAAAATAATTGAATAAGGAGGACTGTTAACATGGCGAATGGACCAACAAACAACAATAATTCATGGGCATCTAGTGTACCAATGGATAAGGGTGTACGCACAGAAATAGATGTTTTACAACGAGAAGTTTCAGAGATGAAACAGATTCATATAAGATTAGATAAAGCGATTACAAAGATTACAGATGTATCAAGTTCTATTCATATCATGTTAGCAGTCCATGAAGAAAAGATTGAAAGACAAGAAGAAATACTAAATGATAATGTTTTACAGATAGAAGAAAAAAGAAAAGAATTAGCGACAGATATTAAAGAAATTCATAGCAGGATTACTACTATTAATAGAGAATTATATGAAAGAGTTACTAATACTGAACAACATATCATAGAAAATACTAAAAAACAGATAGATTCTTTGAAAGACGACTTGGATAATAGAGTTGGTGTTTTGGAAAATTGGAGATGGTTAATTATTGGTGGTGCGATTGTGGTAGGATTTATGTTAAATAAATTTATACAGTTTTAATTTTTATTTGACTTTTCTATTTTTTAGTGTATCATATTAGAAAGACTTTATTATGCATAACCATATTGATATAGAATTTATAAGAAGATTGTCTTCTCAATTAAAATTATACAAAGAGAAGGGAAACAATTTATTTAACTTCAGGTGTCCAGTTTGTGGAGACTCTAAAAGAAGTCGTGTGAAAGCGAGAGGATATCTCTTTCAAAAAAAGAATGACTTTTTTTATAAATGCCACAACTGTTCTATAGGATTAACATTGGGTAATTTAATTAAACATATTGATATTGATTTACATAAACAGTATATAATGGCAAGATATACATCTGATGTATCTTCCACCGAAAAACCAAAATTCGATTTTAAACCACCAGAGTTTAACATACACGAACAAACTAAGTTTGAAGATTTGTTTTATCAACTTAAAAATTTTGATGATTTAAAAACTTCACACCCAGCAATAAAATTTTTAGAAGAAAGAAAAATTCCAAAAGAATATTATTCTAAATTATATTTTACATCTGGATTTTTTGCATTTACCAATACACTTTTACCAAATAAATTTCCATCACTTAAAGGTGACCACCCAAGATTAGTCATTCCATTTTTTAATGAGGAAAATATTTTATTTGGTTATCAAGGTAGGTCCTTTGGAAAAGAAAATCCAAAATATATTACGATAATGTTGGAAGAAAGAAATAAAATATTTGGTCTTGATAGAATTGATTTTGATAAACATGTTTATCTTGTCGAAGGACCGATTGATAGTCTTTTTCTTGACAATTGTCTTGCTGTTGCTGGTGCTGATTTTAAATTAGATATTGATAAAAAAAACTATACGATTATCTATGATAATGAACCAAGAAATTTGGAGATAATAAAAAGAATGGAAAGGTCTATTGCACAAAACCAGTCGATTGTAATTTGGCCTGATAACATTCATGAAAAAGATATTAATGACATGGTACTTTCTGGTAAAACTTCCACAGAAATCCATGGAATTATAAGTAATAATACCTTCTCTAGTCTCCATGCCAAAACGAGATTAATAGACTGGAAAAAAGTTTAAGGAGTCATAACAAATGCACAACGATTTGCCTACACAATATCAACAATTCATTCATTTATCAAGGTATTCAAGATGGATACCCGAAGAAAATAGACGAGAAACCTGGCACGAAACGGTATCAAGATATTTTACTTTTTTTGAGAATCATTTAAAGAAAATGCACAAATATAAAATGACAGATAAGTTGAAAAAACAATTAAGAGAAAATATATTAGAGTTAAAAATTATGCCTTCTATGAGATGTCTTATGACTGCTGGTGAAGCACTTGAAAAAGAAAATATCGCAGGATATAATTGTTCATATGTCGCAGTAGATAGACCACAAGCATTTGATGAGATTCTTTATATTTTAATGAATGGAACGGGTGTTGGGTTTTCTGTTGATAGACAAGCAGTTAGTAATCTTCCAGATGTTGCAGAGGAATTTCATCCAAGTGATACAAAGATAGTTGTCGCAGATTCAAAACTTGGTTGGGCAAAAGCATTTAAAGAACTTCTTGCAATGGTATATCATGGACAAATTCCAAAGTGGGATTTAAGTAAAGTAAGACCATCAGGTGCACCATTAAAAACTTTTGGTGGTCGTGCATCCGGACCAGAACCATTAGATGATTTATTTAAATTTTGTGTAAAGGTATTACGTAACGCAGCTGGTAGAAAACTTACTTCTCTTGAATGTCATGATATTATTTGTAAGATTGCAGAGATAGTTGTTGTGGGTGGTGTAAGACGTTCTGCATTAATTTCTCTTTCTAATTTATCTGATGATAGAATGAGAGCTGCAAAGACAGGAAGATGGTGGGAAACAGAACCACAGAGAGCGCTAGCAAACAATTCTGCGATATATAGTGAAACTCCAGATATGGGAATATTCTTAAAAGAATGGAGGTCATTGTATGATTCTAAATCTGGTGAAAGAGGAATCTTTAATCGTGCTTCGGCTGTTAAGATTGCTTCTCAAAATGGCAGGAGACAAACTGATGGGATAGAATTTGGAACGAATCCTTGTTCTGAAATCATCTTACGTTCAAGAGAATTTTGTAATTTATCAGAAGTTGTAATAAGACCAGAAGATACTATGGAAACCTTAAAGGAAAAGGTAAGACTTGCGACTATTTTAGGCACTTTTCAATCCACATTAGTTAATTTTAAATATATTGCAAAAGAATGGAAAAAGAATTGTCAAGAAGAAAGACTCCTCGGGGTTTCTCTTACAGGTATAATGGAATGTCGTTTTACAAATGGTAAAGAAAAAGGATTGAATGAAAGATTACAAGAATTAAAACAACTTGCGATTGACACAAATAAAAAATATGCAAAGGATATTGGTATTAATCAATCGGTTGCGATTACTTGTGTGAAACCATCTGGTACAGTTTCTCAATTAGTAGATTCTGCGTCTGGTATTCATGCAAGACATAATCCATTTTATATTCGTACAGTTCGTGGAGATGTAAAAGACCCATTATCCAAAATGATGGTTGATATTGGGTTTCCTTCAGAAGAAGATTATATGAATAAACATAATGTTGTTTTTTCATTTCCACAAAAGGCAGATAAGGACGCAGTTTTTAGAACAGATATGACTGCGATTGAACAACTTGAAAATTGGAAAATCTATCAAGAGAATTGGTGCGAACATAAACCATCTGTAACGATTTCCGTGAAAGAAAAAGAATGGATGGAAGTGGGAGCATGGGTTTATGATAACTTTGATTATATGAGTGGAGTGTCATTTTTACCATTTACTGACCACGTCTACAAACAAGCGCCGTACCAAGATTGTACGGAAGAAGAATATAACGAATTTTTAAAGAAAATGCCTAAAGATGTAGATTGGGGTATATTGTCCAAATATGAATCTACAGATACGACTATTGCGTCACAGGAACTCGCTTGTGGTGGACAAGACGGAAATGGTTGTGATATAACCTTTACACCAACTGGAGTTTCGTAGGATGATTGGCGGTAAATCCGCTGCCAGAGCCATTTTAAAGGGGTATTTGGACGCTTTTAGGAAGCGTAAGTGTGTTTGACCCTACCTTTATAAAATGGTCTAAAAATGAGTTATTTATGACAGAAGATATTATGATAAACAACAGACTGGAAACTGAGCTCAACCCAAAAATTAAATCCGTAGGGATAGATTATAGTATGACCAGTCCTGCTATATGTTTATCTTTTGCTGAAAATTTTGCTTGGGAAAATTGTAAAATATACTATCTAACTGCCAAGAAAAAATATTTGGGTTGTTTTGCTGACAATAAAATTGTTGGAGAATGGCTTTATAAAGATTGGGAGTCTCAGCAAGAAAGATTTCACGCATTAAGCAATTGGATAATGGTGCATCTAAAACTCGACCCGAATATCAAAGTGTATCTTGAAGATTACTCGCTGGGAAGTAAGGGTAGAGTTTTTAACATAGCAGAAAATACTGGCATTTTGAAATATAATCTTTATATTCAAGGTAATAAAACAATATTAATGCCGCCGAGTATTGTCAAAAAATATGCTACTGGCAAAGGTAATGCGAATAAAGAATTGATGTATGAAGTATTCTATGATGAAACCAAAATTGATTTGGAAAAGATATTAAATTGTTCTATTTCCAATCCTTTGACGGACATAGTTGATGCGTATTTTATTTGCAAATACGGGAAACAATATGAGCAAGAACAAAATTGATAATGATGTTTTCATTATTACAAAAATCAATAAACTGGTTGCGAAATTAGAGATTGTGGTGCAACAAGTTTTTGCTGAATTATCTGAAGAAGAATTGGAAGAACTAATCGAAAATAATTTGGGTGAAATTGTTTTTGATTGGAAAGGTCAAGCACAGGAAGAAAAGGGTAGAAGAAATGAACAGAAATTGATTGATTCTACCTTGGGTAAAATCCGATAATCTCTAAATATATAATTATATAAATACAAATGACATATATACAAATACTATCGCAAAGAGATTGTCGATAGGATTTACCTATACCGATATTTAATTAAAATTTTTTATATAGTGCAGGGTGCAATAAATAAATGTAGAAGGTAAGGAGAGAGACTTCTAATGGACAAACTGTTACTTTTTTTTCTAATATTATCATTAACAATTACGCCATTAAATCCAGTTTTTGCAAATGATAATTCTGCATCTACACAAACCAATACAAGTGGTAGCAACACTTCTATAAGTGGTGGTTATACATCCGAGACAACAAACACTTATGATGGTGGGCAAACAAATACCACGACTACTACATCTACCAATTCATCAAGCACAAACCAAAAAACTATACCTGTTGGAAATGCAAGTGCGCCTTCTATGTCAAGTTATTCACAAGACCTTTGTACAGTTGGTGTAAGTTTTGGTGTTCAAACACTTGGACTTGGTGTAGCAGGTGGAACATATTTTACTGACCAGAATTGTGAAAGAATGAAATTATCAAAACTTCTTTATGATTATCAGATGAGAGTTGCTGCTGTTGCGATACTCTGCCAAGATGATAGAGTGTTTAGTGCAATGGAACACGCTGGAACACCTTGTCCATTTGAAGGTAAGATTGGACAAGATGCTAAAAACCAATGGAAAAAATATGATATAGAAAGACCAGATTATGACAGATATACAGACAAACTTAAAAAGAGAGAATATATTAATCAAAAATTAAGTAAAGAAGCACAAGCAAAAATTGATGCGATTAAAAGAGCAGAACAAGAGAAAGCGGAAAGAGAAACTAAAAGAAAAATGAAAGAATTGATGAAACTAAAAGAGGAAGTTGAAACAAAGAAACAAGATAATCAATCTTCCGATAAAAAAGAAAAGGGTAAAAGTTGGTTTAAGTTTGATTTTAAATTTGAACATATGGAAGTTAAACCAGCAGATTTATCAGGACATCAAAGTGTTGGTGGAGTTGAACTTCCACACAATACAGACTAATTATTGGAGAATATTTTGTTTGATTTGATTAAAACTATATTAAAATATCTTGGAATAGTTTTTATAGTTTTCTGGTTAACCATCATGATTGTGAGAGCAGATGTTACTTCAACATCAACATCAGTAGATGTTGTTCAGCAAGATACACCACAACAAGGTGATGTCACAACTACCACGACTACTACGACAAGCACTACAACTACAACAACGGTACCAGGTTATAATCAAAATGTTGTTTCAGAACAAACAACACAAACAGGAGATGTTTTAACGAACTCTACTTTTGGTACAGGTTCATCATATTCAGATGATGGCTGGACGATTACTGGTTATGATGCTAGTCACAATTTCCATAGTGGAGCAGGTGGTAATGACCCTGGCGGTTCTTTTGCTTCTGGAAAGGATTCCAAATTAGAACAAAGTATATCTGTTAAAGATGATGCTGAATTATCACAAGCAGAAATTAATAATGGATTTTCATCTAAATTATCAGCGGATATATGGTATTGGAATAATTATACTAATACTACTACAATGACACAAACTATAACAGGTGCTAGTGGAAATGTAACGACACAAGAAAGAATAATATCTGGGAAAAATGCTAGCAATACTGGTAATGTTTATGTTAATTATAGCGATACTTATATTAACACTGGAAATACAGAAACAGATTATACTATTAAAGTAAGTGTAACAAATAATAATGCAATCACTGGTAACCATACGGGACCAGATATTGATGATATAGAGTTAGACATAGGATATAATGAAGTTACTGTTGAATGGGTTGACGCAGTTACAACATCAAATACAGTTGTAACAGAATCAGTTAGCACAGCAATTGTATATTGTTGGCAACAAACACCATCAACTTGTCCTGACGAAGGTGTATCTGATACGATTGATGACATATATGATGACCTTGGCACTGTTGCTGATATGATTGAAGATGAAATTGAAGGTGAAGATATGTATGTTGCCGAAGAAATGGATTATTTTGAAGAAGAAATCCAAACAGATTTTTATGAAGAATTTTATATGGAAGATGATATAGTTTTAGATGAAAGTTTTGAAACAACTACAATTGAAGATGATATTGATGATATGTTTGCTGGTGCTTTTGAAGGAATGGAAGATATGTTTGAATTATTTGAATCTGATGAAGATATGGTAGATGTGCCTGCTTATACAGAAGAATCAATGGGAGATATGGAATTTGAAGAACCAGAAGTGATGGAAGTTTTTGAAGAATTAGAAACAGAAATGTATGAAGAAGTAGATTCGGGAATGGAAGTAGAAACGGAAATAGAAATGGATATGGATGACGAATCATCTACTATGACATTTACTAATGTTGGTGGTGATGAACCAGAAGAAATTGTTACAGAAGATTCTGTTGGGGAAAGTGAAGAACTAATCGCAGAATCGCCAGAAGAAATAAGTGATGAACCTGTGATGGAAGAAAAATCCAATACACAAACATTTATGAGTGTAACAAAAGAAGAAGAAGTGGTTGAAGAAGAACCAGCAGCAGAAGATGAATTAATAGCAGAAGCAGATGAAGTAACTGAAGAAATGCCTACTGAAACTACAGAAGAAGCGGTTGAAGAAACACCAATTGCGAAAACAGATGATGTTGAAGAAGAAGTAGATACTCCGACTGAGGAGAAAGAAGAAAAATCAACTATTGTATCCAAAGAAGAATCTGATGATGAAGAAGAAGATGAACCAAAAGAGAAAAAATCAGATGTGAAAAGCAAAGTAAAGGTAAAGGATAAAAAGACAAAAGTTGCTGAAGAAAAGAAATCGAAGAAAATTGAACTTAAAGTAGATATAGATAAGATTGCTCAAAAGATTGAAGAAAAAATTAAGAGAATAGATAAACAATTGGAAGCGGTGAATCATATTGTTTCTGCTGTTATGATAAAAAATCAGGTTGATATAGGAAAAGAATATGGTGATGTAAATGCAAATTTATTTGATAACCGACAATTATATGATAACCGAAAACCAATTTACCAAGATGATAACTTGATGTTGGATACTTATAATTTTGGCATATATGAAAATGAAAATAAAGTAATCGCATTGATAACTGCAAACGACCCAGTTCTTAAATACCAAACTGACTTAAATAATGCGATAAATATAAGAAAGCAAAAAGAACGAGAATTATATATTCTCCAAACAAAAAAGAGGTAATTAAAAATGGACTTATCAAAAATATCAGAAAACTTTTCCAAGTATGCCGTAATACTTGGTGTAGTAATTACACTTGGTGGCGGTTTCATAGCGTGGGGGCAATTCAACGCAAGACTTGATAATATTGAAGCTAGTCAAGGCAGCGACGCTGTAGAAAAACTTGAAGCAAGAGTTGCTGAGTTAGAAACAAGCAATCAAGTGTTAAGAAAAACAAATGAAGTTTTAAATGCAAAAATGAACGAATTAGCTTTAAAAGTTAGCAATCCACTTGGAAATTAATACCTGATTTGCCTAAATATATCATACACTTGACTTTTTAGACCAAAATGGTTATACTATATGGTATAACTAAAGGGGAACTAATATGTCGGATATAAACAGACTATTGACAGATATTGAAAACACGATACATGATTATTGTTATAGAACTGAACTGGAATACGATTGGGATGGTGATGAACTTGTTATCAACGCTGATGAAAAAGGTAAAGAGCATGTTGAAGAAATTATTAAAATTCTTCATGGCGCAGAATTAGTACCTGGTGCGAAAGCATATTACTATGAAGGTAAAGATGAGGATAAACGAGATGTTTATAAGGTTGGGATGTTCAAATTAGATTCATAAAGGATACCCACACGGAGAAGGTTGTATGGATAAGAACCAAATGGAAATTAGTTATGCAACACTATTGGATAAATTTAAAGATATACAAAAATATATTAAATCGGAACTTGATAAAGACGGATTACTTAAAGCATTATTAATAGAATTTGAAAAACCATTTGAAGATGGATTAATATCAGACGTAAAAAGAATTCAACATTTAGATGAGTTAAACATTTCTACTGATGAAGATGAGATTGAGATTGAAAAATCGTATCATATGATTATTGACAACTTCCAGAGATTAAATACTTACATATTTCAAAGATATCCTAAAGATAGGAAATTAAGGGAATTTCTAACCCATATTTTGATGGTTATTCAAGATTTGGGAGAACACTACTATTGGAAAGCTATCAAAGAAAGGGATTCTGGGAATACTGTAGAAAAAGCTAATGATGACAGGGTGTTACAATAGTTTTTTATTCTCGATTTGACAAATTGTTGTGATATGGTATAATATTTACTAATATATTATGATAAAGAAAGTACCACAAAAAAGAGAAGATTTTGATTCTTATACTGTCGTTGTAAGAAACGATAATGTGGATGGAGCATTGCGTATTCTGAAGAAAAGGTTACAAAAAGATGGTCTATTATTTGAATTGAAGAAAAGAGAATTCTATATGAAACCGAGTGAGAAACGCAGAGTGAAAAGAGCTGCTGCTATTATACGACTGAAAAAGACACAGAAAAAAAGATATATATCTAAAGGTCGTAAGAAATAATGGATGATATTATTGATAATGTTATAAAGGGACCGTGGAAAACTCCTATTAAAGTTCCAGAAATAACTGAAACTAATAAATTAAGATACAATTTGATGTTGGCTGAAGATTTAACAGAAGCTATTATAATACAGGCAATTCGTGTTCTTGAAGAAAATGATGTTGCAAATAGAGATAAACCTGACTTCATAAAAGATTTTGGTTTGGTTAATGAAAGTTTGAAGGCATGTATTTTTAGACATTTTGGGTTTTTCCACCCGATTCATTTGGTATCAGATGCAGCGATGGTTGCTCAACTCGACCCAGAAACAAAGAAAGTTTTTTCGCAGTTTGATTTAAATCAATTGAATAATAAAGAATTTAATATAAATATTGATGGTAATAAGGAATAGTTATGGTATTAGTTGATATGAATCAAGTGACTTTATCTTCACTAATGGTGCAGATAGGACGAGATTCGGAAGTAAATGCAGATTTAGTTAGACATATGGTATTGAACTCAATTCGTATGTATAGAACGAAATTTGTTGAAGATTATGGGGAATTGGTCTTATGTTATGATAGTAAACACTATTGGAGAAAAGACTTTTTTCCACAATATAAATCCAATCGTAAGAAAATGCGAGAAGCAAGTGATTTTGATTGGAAAACCATATTTGATACACTTAATATATTAAAAGAAGAACTTAAAGAGAATTTCCCATACAAAATTTTAGAAGTATATGGCGCAGAAGCAGATGATATCATTGCGACTATTTGTGAATCGGAAGAAGAAGATATCATGATTATTTCTGGCGATAAGGATTTTATTCAATTACAAAAATATAAGAATGTAAAACAATGGAATCCAGTTCAAAAGAAACTGTTAAATGGTAAAAATCCAGAATTATATTTGAAAGAACATATCATCAAAGGCGATAGAAGTGATGGGATACCAAATGTTCTTTCTGGTGATAATAGTTTTGTGGATAAAATTAGACAAATACCACTTACAAAAAAGAAAATACGAACATGGATAGAACATGATTTCATGGATGTTGCTCCCAATGAAGAAGCAAAAAGAAATTATCATAGGAATACAACATTGGTGGATTTATCCAACATACCACAAGACCTTAAAGACAAGATTAAAGAAAGTTATAAGACAACACCCATTATTGGTGAGAGAAAAAACCTTATAAATTACTTTATAAATAATAAGTTGAAAGAATTGACAAATAATTTAGGAGATTTTTAATTATGGTTACAGAAACATATGTCCCACTTTTTCATGAAATCCTTGAACAAGTACATAAAGCAAAGACGAAAGATGAAAAGGTTGCGATTTTAAAACGATACAATAGTGCTGGATTGCGTTGGTTTTTAAGAGCTGCTTTTGACCCAGACGTTGAATGGTTATTGCCGAAAGGTAGTGTTCCATTCATAGCGAATGATGCCCCAGATGGTACAGAACATACAAGATTACATAGAGAATATAGAGCTCTTGATAATTTTATATCACTTCTTGGCGTTATTGCTAAACCTGCTCTTTCACAAACTCGTAGGGAAACACTTTTTATCCAACTATTAGAAGGATTGAGTGCCGGCGAAGCAGATTTGTTAGTACAAGCAAAGGATAGAAAACTAAGTAGGGTTTATAAAGGTTTATCAGTTCCAGTTTGCAAAGAAGCATTTAATTGGAATGATAACTTCATGTTGAGCACTTAACATGGGAACTAGGGTAAAGATATAGCAACAGATTTTTAACCTAGTATAAAATAACAAATTTGAGTTGCAAGGTGATTATATCATGGCAAAACAAACTATGACAAGAACTCAAAAGTTCTTAAATGCGCTTCTTAGAGGCGAATCTATTTCTTGGGCAAATGTCCAGAAAAGATATGGTTTCAAGTCCCCAAGAACTGTCGTTGACGGTTTTAGAAGACGAGGCTACTGTGTTTATGCAAACGCTAATGCAGACGGTACTTCGTATAGAATTGGCACACCAAGTCAATCTATTATCAAAGCGGGATTAGAATCAGTTTATGGGTTATAATACCCACTAATCGGTTAGTGGAGTCTTGTACCCACAGGACTCCATTTTCATTCATTTACAATTTCATGAAAAATTTACCATATAAATAAATTCATGAGATTATCTGTAAGAGGTTGTGATGCCGAAATCAAAGAAAAAACGAAATTAGCTGCAAGATGGTATCTTGACCATCTTTTGTCTAAAAGACTTCAAACCAAACTTTCAATTTCCATTCTTTATAGTGATACTCTTTTTAAAAAACAAAAAATAGAAGGGGAATGTATATGGAATGATGAAATTGATACCCGTAGACCAAAAAAATTTACTATCAATATTGATAATGGATTAAGACTTAGAAATAAACTCATAGCATTAGCACACGAAATGGTACATCTCAAGCAATGGACAAAGGGTGAAATGTATGAATATGTTAGAGATGCGAATAGATATAAGTGGAGAGATACAGTATTAAATATTAAAAAATTGGATTATTATGATTTACCATGGGAAGTAGAAGCACACGGCAGAGAAATCGGCATGTATGTGCGTATGTGTGAAAAACTTAAATGGTCAAAAGAAGCTTGGACACAGGAAGTTGCTACATATGGTAATGGAAAATTTGGATTATCTGATGTGCTTCGAAAATATAATAATGTGGAATAAAAAGTTTGACAAATTCACTTAAATAGAGTATAATTTTTAAAATGCCAACATATGATTTTTTGAATACAAAAACAAATAAAATGGAAGAAGTTTTTATGTCCATTTCTGAAATGGAAGAATACTTAGAACAAAATCCACATATCAATATAGCACCTGCTGCTCCAGCAATTGTATCTGGTGTAAACACAGAACAGAAAATGGATACGGGGTGGAAAGAGACTTTACAGAAGATTTCAGAAGAACATCCGAACAGTCCACTTGCAGATAGATATGGAAATAACAAGACGATTAAACGAAAACAGAGTGAAAGAGTGGTTAAACAACACCTAGATAAACAAACGAAAGGTAAGAAATGATATAAATATTATAATGATACGAGCTAGAAATTTCAGCATGACCTTCGATATTAAAGTATCATTAAAAAAAGGTTTGCAAGCTTTGAAATCAATCAGCTCATGTATCAATAGGGGGTTGTTGCATGACAATCCCTTTTTCAATAGGGGTTAGTAGATAATGTCAGTAAAAAAGAAAGCAAAAGAAATTACAGATTCTCAATTGGTTAATATAAAACCAGTTACGGATAATCAAAAAGTAGCATTTGAAGCGTTTAAAAAAGGACAAAATCTTTTTCAATATGGTGCTGCAGGAACAGGAAAAACTTTTATTTCATTGTATCTTGCACTTAAAGAAGTTTTGAATTTAAAAACTCCATATCATAGAGTATGTCTTGTTCGTTCATTAATGCCAACAAGAAATATAGGATTTATTCCTGGCGATGAAGATGATAAAACACTTTTGTATCAAACGGTATATCAAAATATGGTGCAATTTATGTTTGAACAACCAAATGAAGTTGCATTTAGTTCGTTGTATGATAGGTTAAAAACACAACAAACTTTATATTTTCTTTCAACTTCTTTTCTTCGAGGATTGACTTTTGATAATTCTATTATTATTGTAGATGAATCTCAAAATTTAAATTTTCATGAACTAGATACTATCATTACGAGAGTTGGTCAAGATAGTAAAATTATTTTCTGTGGAGATATGGACCAAACTGATTTGGTTGAAACAAGAGAGAAAAATGCTATTTTAGATTTTACTAGAATTCTTGAACAAATGGAAGAATTTACATTGATTGAATATAATCTTGGCGACATAGTTCGTTCAGGGTTTGTCAGAAATTATTTAATTAATAAAATTAAACTAGGACTTGTCGGTGGTCAATAACGAAAAATATATATTATGAATATAGGATATTATTATGTGCGAATTATATGAATTTAAAAGAGAAATAAAGTATGTTCCTAAAATTTCAACAAAAAATGTAGATAGAAAACGATATTATGTAACACCAGAAGGAATTCTTTATCCTTCTATAACAACAGTTTTATCAAACAGAAACAAAGAAGGATTAGTTGAATGGCGACAACGAGTTGGAGAAGATGTTGCGAATCATATTGCTAGAACTGCTGCTAGTCGTGGTTCTGCTGTTCATAAAATGTGTGAAGATTATTTGATGAACCAACACATTTATAGTCCAAGAGATTTTGCAAAACATTCACAAAGACATTTTCTTGGATATTGTTTATTTAATAGACTAAGAGACCAAGCATTAAAAAATATTGATAATATATATGCACAGGAAACTGCATTGTGGTCAGATAAATTAATGGTTGCTGGTAGAGTGGATTGTATTGCGAAATACAATGGAATGCCTAGTATAATTGATTTTAAGACATCAAGAAGTGAACGAAATGATGAATGGAATGAAAACTATTACATACAAGCAACTGCATATTCTCAGATGTTTGAAGAAAGAACTGGAACAAATATAGACCAGATTGTGATTTTGGTTGTAACAGAAGATGGAACTGTCCAAGAATTTGTTAAAGATAAAAAAGATTATTTACATCTACTTGATGAATCTATAAAAGTTTATTCACAAGAAGATAACATGCAAGGTCTTAATGCATAACGAGGGGCTATAGGCTAATCTGGGAAACCATTTCCCTTGCACGGAAAAATTACGGGTTCAAATCCCGTTAGCTCCATACTTGACAAATTGTTTTTTTATGTCATACTTATAAATACATCAAGTAATCCGTTAAGTAGGATTGTAAGACGTGGGTTCAATTCCCACCGCCTCCATGAATTAATAATGATGTGAGGGGGCGTCCTGGATTCGATTGCGATACGAAAGGGTTATGTTAAACAACCGATAACTTTGATTATCAACTAGCCGCTTAAAAAAAAGTGGTGGGAGTTTGGTGGTTTTCTTGGCAACAGAAAAACCACCGCTATTAGGATGGAAAAATTATGCAAGTAGATATCATGTCAGAAACAAAAATGTCATTTAAAACGCAAAGAACATTCGAATTAGAAGTAGAACAAATAGTTAAAAATTATAAAATGTCGCATATGCAGGCGGTATTGCATTATTGTGAGATGAATGATATCGACCCATCATCAATTGGACGATTGATATCCAAAACATTAAAACAAAAGATAGAATCAGATGCGAGAGATTTAAATTTCTTTCCAAAGGCAGGGAAACTTCCTGATTTATAATACAATGGATTCATATGATGCATACAAACTATATCTTGGGTTGAAGGCACATTTTGAAAAAGGTAATTATGATTTTATTCAATATGGTGGTAAGACAAAATCAACCAAAGAATCTTTTTTTAAAAGAAATGACAGAAAGATTTTCTACAAGGCATCTAAAACACATTCAAACCCAACAGATTTAAAAAATTATTACATTGCAAATTTTGTTCAATCACATAAAGGTTGGATTGGAGAATTTTCTGAAAAGAATTATTCTGATTGGAAAAAAAGAATGGAAAGTTTATCTTATACTTTCGAACAAAATATTTTATTGTTGATAAATGAAATTTGTATGGATAAAAATGATTATAATATAAATAATTTTGAATACATTTTTGAATGTGAGAAAGGAAAACATCCAATTCTTTTAAAAGGCTATCTTGCAAAAAGGATTTTTCCAGAAACTTTAATTATATTGGATGATATCGTTTCTTATTTTAAAGAATGGGATAAGATGCTAAGTGACGATATAGTGTGGCCAGAAGAAAAAATCTTTCTTGATAAGTATCGAAGATTTCTTGAATTTGATAAGACCAAATATAAATTTACTTTGCAGAAATTGGTAAAATCAAATTTAGGAGATTAACGAGAGTGGATAAAATAAAGAAGTTGTCAGAAAATGAGTGGTTATTGGTCTATACTTCAAATAATTATATTAAGAAAACTAAAGAAGTACACATTAATTTTGATGTATCTAAGATGAACCAAATGGGTATTTGGAATGTTTCAGATGACAATTTACGAGACTTGACAAACGATAAAAAATAAAGTATAATATACTAAATATGTTTTATATCATGAAAGAAATTGGATAAGACAAATATGTACACATAAGGAGAAACGATATGTCGTTAGAGTCATTAAAACGAAATAGTGGTTTAGACAAACTACTTACTGCAGTCGAAAAAGAAACTGCACCTGCTGATAAACAAAGTTTTGTTGATGAAAGATTTTGGAAACCAGAACTTGATAAAACAGGAAATGGTTACGCTGTTATCAGATTTTTACCAGCACCAGATAAGGAAGATATGCCATGGTCTAAACTTTGGAGTCATGCATTTCAAGGTCCAACTGGTCAATGGTACATTGAAAATTCATTAACAACTTTGAATCAGAAAGACCCTGTCTCTGAAGCAAACACACTTCTTTGGAATACTGGAAATGAACCAGACAAAGAACTTGCAAGAAAGAGAAAGAGGAAACTTAATTACTATTCTAATATTTTAGTAGTAAGCGACCCCAAACATCCAGAACATGAAGGTAAGGTAAGACTTTTCAAATATGGAAAGAAAATCTTTGACAAATTGATGGAAGCAATGCAACCACAATTTGAAGATGAAAAACCTGTTAACCCTTTTGACTTTTGGAAAGGTGCTAATTTCAAATTGAAAATTAGAAAAGTTGATGGTTTTTGGAACTATGATAAATCTGAATTCGAAAAACCTAGTGCTGTGATAGACGGAGATGACAAGAAATTGGAACAACTCTGGCATCAAGAATACTCACTTGCTGAATTTACTTCGACAACTAATTTCAAATCATATGGTGAATTGAAAGAAAGGTTTGAAAGAGTAACTGCTGGTACTACTACTGTTGGTAATGCCGCTGATTTAACTGAAACTGCATCTGCACCATCAGTTGATAGCGATACTGCACCATCAGTTGGTAGTGATACTACATCATCTGATGATGAAAGTATGTCTTACTTTGAGAAACTTGCTCAAGAGTAGGTCTTAAACCTAGAGGGGAATTCTTTGAGTTCCCCTTTAAACTCCATATAAAAGATGATTTAAAACTGGGTCATAATTTAATATTTTTGCCGGACCTTTTACTGAAGTTTGGTTGTTGACGTTTGTACTATTGTTATCTCCACCC